>Ga0209512_1000082_pt1 | contig 222219 bp, 218 predicted proteins | sample frozenSSSSmetaG_FD_184142 | JGI IMG/M metagenome (GOLD analysis project Ga0209512, IMG submission 184142) | Glacier valley bacterial and archeal communities from Borup Fiord, Nunavut, Canada, to study Microbial Dark Matter (Phase II) -... | ecosystem: Environmental > Aquatic > Freshwater > Ice... | reverse complement strand
CCCCGCCGCCGCCTCCCCCGCCGCCTCCCCCGCCCCCGCCGCCCCCGCCGCCCCCGCCGCCTCCGGCGACTCCGGCTGCCCGGCAGTTCGTGGTGTATTTCGACTGGGATCGCTCGGACCTGACCAACGAGGCGGGTGCCGTGATCACCCAGGCCGCCAACTACGCCAAGTCGGGTCGTCCGACCCGCGTGCTGGTCGTCGGCCACGCCGACACCTCCGGCTCGGCTGCCTATAATGTGGGCCTGTCGAACCGCCGTGCGCGCACCGTGGCTGATGCCCTGGTCGCTCAAGGCGTCAACGGCGGCGTCATCGCGCTCGACGGCAAGGGTGAAACCGCCCTGGCCCGTCCGACCGCCGACGGCGTTCGTGAGCCTCTGAACCGTCGCTCGACGATCGATATCAACTTCTAAAAACCCGAGGCCAGGGGGTCCGCCAGCCGGACCCCCGAACCCCGGATCGAACGAAGCGTCGATCACGACACGATTGAACCGCCGGCCCCCGCAAGGAGGCCGGCGGATTTCGTTTGGGACCCGTGCGGGTGGCTGGTCAAAGCGGGGAGGGACGGCTATCCCGACGGCCTGTCACTGAAGGGGATCCTGAATGCGCGTCGCAATGATCGGAACCGGCTATGTCGGCCTGGTATCGGGGGCCTGTTTCGCCGACTTCGGCCATATGGTGTGCTGCGTCGACAAGGATCCGTCCAAGATTGACCGCCTGAACCAGGGGCAGATGCCGATCTTCGAACCGGGTCTGGAAGACCTGGTGGCCAGCAATGTTCGTGACGGCCGGTTGAGCTTCGCCATCGACGGGGCAGAGGCTATCCGGACGGCGGACGCGGTCTTCATTGCGGTCGGCACGCCGTCGCGCCGCGGCGACGGCCACGCCGACCTGTCCTATGTCTATGCGGCGGCCGAGGAAATTGCCGGCCTGATCGAGGGCTTTACCGTCATCGTCACCAAATCGACGGTACCGGTCGGCACGGGCGACGAGATCGAACGCATCATCCGGGCCCGCCGCCCCGACGCCGAATTCGCTGTGGTGTCCAATCCCGAATTCCTGCGCGAAGGGGCCGCGATCGAGGATTTCAAACGGCCTGACCGGGTCGTGGTCGGCACCGAGGACGATCGCGCCCGGGTCGTCATGGCCGAACTCTACCGGCCGCTGAGCCTCAACGAGACGCCGATCCTGTTCACGGCCCGCCGGACCAGTGAGCTGATCAAATACGCTGCCAACGCCTTCCTGGCCCTGAAGATCACCTTCATCAACGAGATGGCGGATCTGTGCGAGGCCGTCGGGGCCGACGTGCAGCAGGTCGCGCGCGGTATCGGGCTGGACAAGCGGATCGGCTCGAAATTCCTCAATGCCGGCCCGGGCTATGGCGGCTCGTGCTTTCCCAAGGACACCCTCGCCCTGGTGCGCACCGCCACCGACGCCGGCAGCCCGGTGCGGCTGGTCGAGACCACGGTCCAGGTCAATGACGCGCGCAAGAAGGCCATGGCCGACCGGGTTGCCCAGGCGCTGGGCGGCGACCTCAAGGGGCGGACGGTCGCCCTGCTGGGTCTGACCTTCAAACCGAACACCGACGACATGCGCGACTCCCCGGCCCTCGACGTGATTCCGGCCCTGATCGCCCGCGGAGCGACGGTTCAGGCCTTCGATCCGGAAGGCATGGAGGAGGCAGCCCGGATGCTGGAGGGGGTGGCGTTCAAGGACGGGCCCTATGAGGCGGTCGCCGGGGCGGATGTGATCGTGATCCTGACCGAATGGAACCAGTTTCGGGCGCTGGACCTGGACCGGGTCAAATTGCTGATGCGGCAGCCGGTGATGGTGGATCTGCGCAATGTTTATCGTCCGGACGACATGCGCGCGCGCGGCTTTACCTACAGCTCGATCGGGCGAGCCTAGCGGGCGGCGGTCTGGATCAGTGGGGGCACCGGGGCTCCGGCCTCACCGGGACCGCGCTCAAGGACCGCCCGTCCGGCACCGATCACCAGGGTCGCCGTCAGGGCAGCCGAGGCGATAGCGATTGCCGCCAGCTTCAGGCCGTCCAGGAATTCCTTGTAGTCAGGCCGCACCGCAGTCCCTCGGGCCGATCAGTCAGACTCAGGGAGCATGCGGCGGGATGATTCGCAAATCACGGAACAGCGTGCGGCCGGGAAATCGACCGCGACCCTCGCAATTGCAAAGGCAGGCGACACCGGAGTGCCGCCCGCCCTGCGTCTCGTGGGAGTGGGGTCTAGCCGCGGAACGGACGGATCACGATTTCCACGCGGCGGTTCATGGCCTTGCCTTCGACCGTGGCGTTGGAGGCGACGGGTTCGCTTTCACCACGACCGTCGACATAGAGACGATCGGCCAGGACGTTGCGGTTGACCAGATACTGGGCGACCGACGAGGCCCGGCGACGCGACAGGTCCAGATTATAGTCGTCGGCACCGTCGGAATCGGCATGGCCGATGATGTCGATGGTCGACTGGTCATAGCGGTTCAGCACGGCGGCGACATCGTCCAGCGTGGCGTAGAAACGGGTGTTCACGGCCGACTGGTTGGAGGCGAAGGTCACGTCCGACGGCATGCGCAGGACCAGGTTGTCGCCCTGGCGGGCCACACCGACGCCGGATCCGGACAGTTCGGCTTCCAGCTCGCGCTGCTGGCGATCCATATAGGCTCCGACGGCCGCGCCGCCCAGGGCACCGATGCCGGCACCGATCAGGGCGTTCTTGCGGCCCTGTTCGCTGTTCGAGGTGTTGGTGAGATAGCCGAGCAGGGCCCCGCCGATGGCACCACCGATCGCGCCGGTCGCCGTGTTGTTGCGCCGCGGGGTCGAGCTGTAGGGGTCCATGGTGGTGCAGGCTGCGCCACCGAGGAGGATGGCGATGCTGGCGCCGGTCAGGAGGAGTTTGGTGCGCATGAGAATGTTCCCTGTATGAAAAAGTCGTCAGCCGCGACAACGTCAGCATACGGTGAAGGTTCCACCCTGTACGGCGTATGAACGAAGCGGTGGCCCGTCGCTTTTGCCAAGACGGGGTGTTCAGGCGTATGGAAATCGCCCTGTTTTTGTTGAGGCCACGCCCGTGAGCACGACCCTGACCGCTTCCGCCGTCGACGCCGCCGACACTCCCGCCATCGTGCCGGTCTCGATGACCCTGTACGACACCGATTTCCAGCGGTTCGCCGACACCCTGGGCCGGTCGTTCAAACAGTACGGCTTCGCCGTCGTGTCCGACCATGGTCTGGACGAGGGCACGATCGACGCCGCCATCGCGGACGCCAAGGCCTTCTTCGCCCTGCCCGAGGACGTCAAACGCGCCTATCATCTGCCCGGCACGGGCGGAGCCCGCGGCCTGACCCCGTTCGGCGTCGAGGCGGCCAAGGACGCCAGCGCCGTCGATCTCAAGGAGTTCTGGCACGTTGGCCGTGAGCTGCCCGAGGGGCACCCCTATCGCCAGTATATGCGGGACAATCTGTGGCCGGCCGAGGTCGAGGGCTTTCAGGCCCACCTGTCCGGCATGTTCGATGCCATGGATCAGCTGGGTCGCAAGATCCTGAAGGCGATCGCCCGCTATCTGGACCTCGGCGACGACTATTTCGAGGACAAGGTCCAGCTGGGCAACAGCGTCCTGCGCATGCTGCACTATCCGCCGGTTCCGGCGGACGCCCCGGGCGTCCGGGCCGGGGCCCATGAGGACATCAACGTTATCACCCTGCTGCTGGGGGCCGAAGAGGCCGGGCTCCAGCTGAAGGACGCCGACGGTGAGTGGCTGGAGATCGCGCCGCCGCCCGGTGCCCTGGTCGTCAATATCGGGGACATGCTGCAGCGGCTGACCAATCACGTCCTGCCGTCGACGACCCACCGGGTGGTCAATCCCGCTCCCGAGCGTCGGGGCTTTGCGCGGTTCTCGACACCCTTCTTCCTGCATTTCAATCCGGACTTTGTGATCGAAACCCTGCCGTCGATGGTGACGGCGGAAAATCCGGATCGCTATGTCGACAAGGCGATCATGGCCGAGGACTTCCTGATGGAACGCCTGCGGGAAATCCGGCTGATCTGAGCGGCTGTTCTGGATTCAAACGGGAGCGAACTCCGGGCCGGCTTGGACGTCGTCCAACGCGACCGGTTTCGCCCTAGCGGGATATTCGCAATCGGGCGATGTCGCGTCCGATGGCGTTGAAGGCCTCGGACAGTTCGGTGCCGCTGCCGGCGTCGTAGAAGCCGCTGCTGGTCGAGGCGCAGTACTGGAGCAGGGACCGGGCATTGCCACTGTTCCTGATCTGGAAGCCAACCGTATAGACGACGATGCCCTGGGCCTTCATCGCGTCGCACAGGGCCCGGCTCTGCGCATAGGGCTCGCCATTGTCCGGGGCGCAATTGTTGCTTTCGGAGTCGGAGGCATTATAGCCCCGCGCCATCACCCCGTTGCAGTAGGGGGCGTTGAACTCGCCGTCGGTCATGATGACCACGGCCTTGAGGGTCTCGGCGGTGTTGTAGGCAGCCCCGGCTGATGACGGCCACAGCGAGCCGAAATTCGGTGACACCATATACCAGCCCCAGGCAATACCTATCTGGCCGGCGGTCGAGCCGCTGACCGACAGGGCGTCGATGTTCGCCTTGATGCTGCTGATGCGGCTCGAAAGCGGCTGTATGGTGCTGTCCATACAGTCGCCGTCGGGATTCGGATAGTTGCGGCCGACCCGGGCGGCACTGGTCGGAGCCGCGTCAGTATAGGCCTGGCTGCCGGTGCGCTCCGTGACGCAGGCGCTGATCCTGTGGGTGGCCAGGTTCCGGTTCTCGTTCTCGAAGGCATACCAGGTGCAGCCGGGCCGGGCGCACCATGACTGACCGCCGGACCGGTAGGACGACAGGCCGGCTCCGTCCATGTCGAGCGTGTAGGTGTTGGCTGTGACGTTTCCGACCAGATGCGTCCCGTTTATCCCGGAAACGCCGGTGATATAGACGTGGTCGTTGTCGCGCAGGCCGTGCCCGGCCGAGGTGACAAGCACCGTGCAGTCATTGTTCTGGCATTTCTGAACCCGACCCGAGCTGCCGAAAAGCCTTCCGTAGTTACGGCCGTCGATGCGGTTTCCGCGGCGATCATTCAGCTGGAATGTGTTGGTGTTCCGTCCGGCGACCACAAAGCTCTTGTTGTTGATCTGGCTCATGCCGCTGACGCCGGAAATCCGGACCACATCGCCATTGGCGAAGCCGTGACCGCGCGCCGTGATTACGACCGGCCGCTTCCGTGTAGCCTTGGTGATGCTCTGCGGCGGGCCCGTCACATTGATCCCGACGTCGGTGATCGGGGTCGCGCCGGTGACCGTGCCCCGCACCGCGTTTAGATAGCTGCCCGGATTGACCGAATAGGACCAGGGCACCAGGGCGACCCTGGAATAATAGGGCGTCTGGACCGGCTGCACGATCAGATCGACCAGGTCCTTGGCCGCTGTCTTCAGGTCCTGCAGCTTCCGGCCCCTCATGGAGCCGGACATGTCCAGGGCCAGGGCGACCTCGATGTTGCGGGACGAGCGATCGACCTCGGAATGGGCCGCGACCGGCAGGTAGTCGTCCATGAATTTGCCGTACGGCGGCAGGAATATGTTGGCGACCAGGGTCTTCACGTCGACCTTGGAATCGGCGATCACCACATTATCGTCGTCCAGGCTGAAGCTGGTCTGGTCCGCGCGCAGGGTGATGTCCGGATAGGCCTGCAGATTGGCCCTCAGGGAGCCGAGACCGACGCGGGACAACTCCTCGTCAGTCGTATACGGCGATCGCGCGGCGGCCAGGGTGGCCGCGTCGAGGGCATCCTGAAGATTGACCCGCACGGTCGAGGCGCGATGGATGTCGACCCCGCCGAGCGTCATCAGCACCAACACCGGCAGGGTGAGGCTGAAGATCAGGGCGACATTGCCGCGCACGTCGGTCTGAAGCCGGTGGAAAAGGGTCTTCACGCCGGCAAGAATGGCCCGGTCATCCCTGTCTGCCATGGTCGTTGATCCAGCCATGTCGCCAGGCAGGATGGCCCGGCTGTAAGCGCGCAAGCATGATACCGCGCGATTAAGGCTTGATGATCCCCGGCGACTTTATCGGGATATTCGCAATCGGGTGATGTCGCGTCCGATGGCGTTGAAGGCCTCGGACAGTTCGGTGCCGCTGCCGGCGTCGTAGAAGCCGCTGCTGGTCGAGGCGCAGTACTGGAGCAGGGACCGGGCATTGCCACTGTTCCCGATCTGGAAGCCGACCGTATAGACGATGATGCCCTGGAGCTTCATCGCGTCGCACAGGGCCCGGCTCTGGGCGTAGGGCTCGCCATTGTCCGGGTCGCAGTTGTTGCTGGTCGCGTTGGTCGCATTATAGCCCCGCGCCATCACGCCGTTGCAGTAGGGGGCGTTGAACTCGCCGTCGGTCATGATGATCACGGCCTTGAGGGTCTCGGCGGTGTTGTAGGCCGCCCCGGCTGATGCCGGCCACAGCGAGCCGAAATTCGGCGACACCATATACCAGCCCCAGGCGATGCCGATCTGGCCGGCGGTCGAGCCACTGACCGACAGGGCGTCGATGTTCGCCTTGATGCCGCTGATGCTGCTGGAGAGGGGCTGGACGGTGCTGTCCATGCATTCGCCGTCGGGATTCGGATAGTTCCGACCCACACGGGCGGCGCTGGTCGGGGCGGCGTCTGTATAGGCCTGGCTTCCGGTGCGTTCCGTGACGCAGGCGCTGATCAGGTGGGTGGCCAGGTCCCCGTTCTCGTTCTCGAAGGCAAACCAGGTGCAGCCCTGCTGGGCGCACCATGACTTACCCCCAGAGGTGTAGGCATTCAGCGCGCCGCCGGCCGGCGGGTCGATCGTATAGGTGTTGGTGGTGACGTTACCGACCAGGAAGGTCTGACCGTTCAGGGCCGTCATGCCGTTCACATCGGTGATGTAGACATAGTCATTGTTGGTCAGGCCATGTCGGTTGGCGGTGATGGTGATGGAACAGTCGTTGTTCTGACATTTCTGAACGCGGCCGTTGTTGCCCCAATGGCTGCTATACCACCGACCATCCACGCGGCTGCCGGTCAGGGTGTAGAGTTCGAAGCTGTTGTTGCTCTTGTTCTTGACCACATAGGCCTTGTTGTTCAGCTGGGTCATGCCGGAGACATCGGAGATCCAGACCACGTCGTTGTTGGAAAAGCCGTGGTTGTTCGAGTTGATCACGACGGGGCGTGACTGGCTGGCACCGGTGATCGTCTTCTGGTTGCCGGTCAGGTTGATGGTCGCGCCGCTGATGTTGGTTGAGCCGGTGACCGTGCCGCGCACTGCGTTCAGATAGCTGCCCGGATTGACCGAATACGACCAGGGCACCAGGGCGACCTTTGAATAGTAGGGGGTCTGGACCGGCTGGACGATCAGGTCGACCAGATCCCGGGCGGCGGACTTCAGGTCTCGCAGCTTCTGGCCGCTCATCGAACCGGACATGTCCAGCACCATGGCGACCTCGATGTTCCGGGACGACCGGTCGACTTCGGAATGGGCCCCGACCGGCAGGTAGTCGTCCATGAATTTGCCGTACGGTGGCAGGAATATGTTGGCGACCAGGGTCTTCACGTCGACCTTGGAATTGGCGATCACCACGTTGTCATTGCTCAGGGTGAAGTTGGTCTGGTCAGCGCGCAGGGTGATGTCCGGATAGGCTTGCAGATTGGCCCGAAGGGCCGCCATCCCGACCCGGGACAGGTCCGGATCCGCGGAATAGGGCGAGCGCGCGGCGGCCAGGGTGGCGGCGTCCAGCGCGTCCTGAAGATTGATCCGAACGGTCGAGGCCCGGTGGATGTCCACCCCGCCCACGGTCATCAGCACCAGCACCGGCAGGGCCAGGCTGAAGATCAGGGCGACATTGCCGCGCGTTTCGCGCTGGAAGCGCGCCACGAAATCCCCCGTGGCCCGGCCGCAGGATCGGATCCAGTTCAAGACGCCCATGGTCAGGTCGCACGCCCCGTGTGCGGGCGCACCTTGCCCCGCAGCGGTCGCACAATGACCCGGTTCGGTTAAGGGAAGCGCTACGCGGTACGGTTAACGGACCGCGTAGCGCCGGGCCTGTCAGGCCTCCCAGCCGCAGGGCTTGCCGCGGTTCTGTTCGGTGAGCCAGGCGTTGAGCGGGGCGAAATACTCGGTCACCGCCGAAGCGTCATTGCGACTCTCGCCGGTGAAGGCGGCCATGGCTTCCGGCCATGGACGCGACTGGCCCATCTCCATCATGGCGTTGAAGCGCTGGCCCACGGCCTCGTTGCCGTAGATCGAGCAGCGGTGCAGCGGACCGGTCCAGCCCGCCTGTTTGCAGGCCGCGCGCTGGAACTGGAACTGGTAGATGTGGGCCAGGAAATAGCGGGTGTAGGGCGTGTTTCCAGGGATGTGATATTTGGCCCCCGGATCGAAGGCCCCCTCGGGACGCGGTCCCGGGGGCACCAGACCCTGGTATTTCAGCATGTCGGCGGACCAGGCCTCATTGTAGTGGGCCGGATCGGTCTTGCCGCTGAACACATCCCAGCGCCAGCGGTCGACCATCAGGCCGAACGGCAGGAAGGCAATCTTGTCGAGCGCCATCTTCAGCAGGAAGGGAATGTCCTCCTCCTCGCCGGGCACCGTATCCAGCAGGCCGATCTGGTTCAGATAGGTCGGGGTCAGGGCCGACAGGCCGATGAAATCCCCGATCGCTTCGTGGAAGCCGTCGTTGGCCCCGTTGCGGAACAGGAAGGGCTGATCCTTGTAGGCCCGCTGGTAGAAGTTGTGACCCAGCTCGTGGTGGACGGTGTAGAAATCCTCGCCGTTTACCTGGGTGCACATCTTGATGCGGATGTCGTCCAGGTTGTCGACGTCCCAGGCCGAGGCGTGACAGACGACCTCGCGGTCGCGCGGCCGGGTGATCTGGCTGCGTTCCCAGAAGGTATCGGGCAGGGGCGCGAGCCCGAGGGAGGTGTAGAATCCTTCTCCGGTGCGGACCATCTTCGTCGCGTCATAGTCCGCGCGGGTCAGCAGGTGAGTCAGATCATAGCTGGACTCGCCGCCGGTCGTCGGGGCCACCACGTCATAGATATTACCCCATTGCTGCGACCACATATTGCCCAGCAGGTCGGCGCGGATCGGGCCGGTCGCCGGCTGGACCGCATCGCCGTATTTCGCGTTCAGCCGGGCCCGGACATAGCAGTGCAGGTTCTCGTAGAAGGGTTTGACCTGCTCCCACAGACGATCGGTCTCGGCGGCGAAGGCGTCCGGCTCCATGTCATAGCCCGCGCGCCACATGGCCCCGGTGTCGGCGAAGCCCAGGTCGCGCGAGCCTTCGTTGGCGATCTCGACCATGCGGGCATAGTCGTCGCGCATGACCGGCGAGATGGTGCGCCAGCCCTCATACAGGGCCTTGGTCTCCGCCGGATCGCGGCTCTCGGCCAGTATCTCAGACGCGTCGTCGAGGGTGATTTCGCGCCCCTTGTATTCGAACTTGCCGGTGGCATAGGTCGAGTCCAGCCGGGTCGTGATCTCGGCCAGTTCCGAGGCCGCGCCGGGGCGGTTGGGGGCGGGCAGGACGATGCCGAGGCGCAGCAGGTTCAGCTTGCGGCGCACGTCTTCCGGCACCTGGACGTCATTGAAGCGCGCGGCGTCCGTTGCCAGCTGGACCTGAAGTTCGGTGACCTGGGCATTGGCCCGGGATTCCAGCCACATGGTGTCGAAGGTGATGTTGGTGGCCCGCACCCACTGCACTCGGGCGGCATATTCGAACAGATCGGCAAGTCGGGCCTCGGCGTCGGCGACGAAGGCGGTCGCGCCGGCCGGCGTGACGGGGAAGGTCGCGGCGGCGGCCGGGGCAGGCTCTTGGGCGCCGGTCGCCGGAACCGTGGCGCGGGTCATGCCCGCACAGCCGAGGGCGGCGATGGCAAGGGTGCAGGCGGCGGCGGCCGTCATCAACTGACGCTTCATGGGGTGTCCTCCGGATCGCCGGGGTTTCGATCCCCGGCTGAATTGAGGAGACATGGGACGCAACTGCGTCTGCCACGTCAAGCTTGGCGGTTCAGCGCAGCACGCAGGCGGCCAGGCCTTCGTTCCGCACCGTGCCCATCGCCGCCTGGACCCGGGAGGCCCGCCGACGGACATAGGGACCGGGCGCATTGGCACTGTAGCGCCGGGGACTGGGCAGGATGGCGGCCAGTCGCGCGGCCTCGCGGGCGGTCAGGGTGTCGGCACCCCTTCCGTACCAGTGGCGCGCTGCCGCCTCGGCCCCATAGACGCCCGGGGCCCATTCGGCGACGTTGAGATAGACCTCCATGATCCGGCGTTTGGACCAGACGGTCTCGATCAGCACCGTATAGCCGGCCTCCAGCCCCTTGCGGATCCAGCTACGGCCGGGCCAGAGGAAGACATTCTTGGCGGTCTGCTGGCTGATCGTTGAGCCGCCCCGCACCTTCCGGCCCCGGGCGTTGTCGTCCATCGCCTTTTCGATCGCCTTGAAGTCGAAGCCGTCGTGGCTGCAGAAGCGGGCATCCTCGGAGGCGATGACCGCCTCGACCAGACGCGGCGAGATATGGTTCAGCGATTGCCAGCGATAGTCGAGTCCGTGGCCGGCTACGGCCTGCTGGACCATCAACAGGGTGATCGGTGGTGGCACGACCGCATGTACCAGAACGCCGCCGACCGGCAGCAGTACCAGCGTCAACAGCAGGATCAGCAGCGCTCGCCCGGATTTCATGGTGTCTGACGCCCCCGTCGTTCGACCCATGATCGCGATCCTGACGCGCGACGCAAGGCGTCAGAGGACGACGACACCGGCCTGTCCGTCTTCACCAGCCCAAGCGACCGCGCCGCCGTCGGACCTCAGGGCCAGGGCGGTGATGGCCCCGCCCTTGTCAGCCCTGATGAAATTCAGGCCCTGACCGGCGGGATCGGCCAGCCAGACACGGCCGTCATCGAGACCGGCGGCCATCAGGCCATGATCGCTGCGCGCCGCGACCCGGGTGACCAGGCTGGATTCATCGTAGCCGATCTCGGTCGCCTCGCGGCCCATCGGGCCGTTGCTGCCGGTGAAGGGCCAGAGCACGGCACCCTGGGCGCCGGCCGTGGCCAGCAACTGACCGTTCGACAGGAAGGCGATCGACCGGACCTTGGACGGATAACCGCCCATCCGCATGTTTTTGGCGTCCTTCAGCCGCCAGCCGTGCAGCTGGTTGTCCTGCATGGTGGTGACAATGAAGGCCCCGTCCGGCGAGAAGGTCACACCGGTATGAGACCCGGCCCATTTCAGCAGGGTCGGCTTCTGCTGGGCGATCCGCGCCAGCCACAGGGCGGCACCGCCATAGGTAGAGGTGGCGATACGGCGGCCCTTGGGGTCGAAGGCGATGCCGGACACGGTGCGTTCATGGGTGAAGTCGCGCCGAAACGCCGGGTCGGCGATGTCGATGACTGACAGGATCCGTCCGGCCGAAAAGGCGATCAGCCCGGTGGCGGGGGCGGTGTCGAGGGCGTCGATCCATTTGCCCGGAGCCTCGACCAGGACCTGGCTGCCGTCGCGGCGGGTCCAGGCGACCTTGCCGTCATCGCCGCCGGTGACGACGCCATCGCCGGAGGGATGGATCGCCGCGCTGAGAACGGCCCCGTCATGGACCTCGAACCGCTCACCACTGGCGAACCGCACCGAGCCGTCGCCAAGCGCGAAGACCGCGCCGGTCTGGTCAAACAGGGCCGCCGTGACCTGGGCATCGAAGCTGAAATTCATCGCCATTGGTCTAGCTCTCGCCGAAGCCGGCACCCGCCATGCGCGGTTGGCAGCGGATCAGTCGCGAGTCGGCGACGGCGGCCTGTCGGTGGACCACGGCCTGCTGGTATTCCGGATCATGCAACATGGCGCGGAAGGCTTCGGCGGTCTCGTAGCGGGCGATAAAGGCCAGGTCCCAGGCCTCGTCGGCCGGGCCGATCAGGGTCAGTTCGGGGCGACCCAGCCAGATCTGGCTGCCGCCCGAGCGGGCGAAGGGCGCGGCGGCGGCCCGACCATAGGCAGTATAGGCCTCGGCCCCGGTCCGGCCGGCAGCGTGGTCGGCATGGTCGGTCGGATAGGCGGCGGCCTCGCGAAAGCGCAGCAGGTTGATCATGGCGATCGGCTGGTCGGCGGGCAGGTCGCGAAAGGCGGCCATGGCCTCGCGGGTGGGGTCGACGGAACCGGTCATGCCGCGCAGGCCTCGAACCCGGCCTTCAGCGCCGCCTCGTCCAGATCGCGTCCGATGAAGACGGCGCGGCTCCAGCGTCGCTCGTCCGGACCCCATTCACGCTGCAGGTCACCCTCGAGGATCATGTGCACGGCCTGGAAGACCAGTCGGCGGTCCTCGCCCTGGACGTCGATAATGCCCTTGGCACGCAGGATGTTCTGGCCCTGCTCGCCCAGCAGACGGTCCAGCCAGGCGGTAAATTTCGCCCCGTTCATCGGCCCGTCGACCGACAGGGAGATGCCCTTGATGTCATCCTCATGAGCATGGCCGCGTGCGCCATGGGCATGACCATGGCCGTGGTCGTGACCCTCGTCCCCATGATCATGGTCGTGATCATGGCCGCAGTGTTCGTCGTGCACATGGCCAGCCTCGCCATGAGCAGGGTTGGCGAATTCGGGATTGATGTCGAGAATCCGGTCCAGGTCAAAGCCGCCGAGGCCGAGGATCTGGTCCAGCGGCACGTCTGCCCGTTCCGCCCGGGTGATCGGGGCCAGCGGGTTCAGCTTGCGCAGGCGCGTCTCGACCGCGACCAGTTCCGCCTCGCTGGCCAGATCGACCTTGTTGAGGATGATGCGGTCGGCGAAGGCCACCTGTTCGCGGGCCTCTTTCGAGTCGTCCAGCCGGGCCATTACATGTTTGGCGTCGACCAGGCAGGTGACGCTGTCCAGCTGCGTCTTGGCCTTGACGTCCTCGTCGACGAAGAAGGTCTGGGCGACCGGGCCCGGGTCGGCCAGGCCGGTGGTCTCGACGATGATGGCGTCGAAGGCGGGGGCGCCGGGCTTCTGGCGTTTCATCAGGCCGGACACCACACGGATCAGGTCGCCGCGCACCGTGCAGCAGACGCAACCGTTGTTCATCTCGAACACGTCCTCGTCGGCCCCGACCACCAGGTCGTTGTCGATGCCGATCTCACCGAACTCGTTGACGATGACGGCATAGCGTTTGCCGTGATCGCCGGTGAGGATGCGGTTCAGCAGGGTGGTCTTGCCGGCCCCGAGGTAGCCGGTCAGGACGGTGACGGGGATCTTGTCTGAATTGGAAGAGGTCATGCCGCGGTAGATGGCGGGTCGCGATGGCCTTGTGAAGGCGTCAGCAGTCCGGACAGTCGGGAGCGGGGTCGGTTTCCAGCTGCAATGTCGTGTGGTCGATGCCGAATTTGTCCCGGACCAGACCCCGGGCCTCGGCCAGCAGGGCCGCATCATCGGTCCGGTCGTGCACCAGGTGGGCGGTCAAGGCCGCCTTGGTCGTCGACAGACCCCAGACGTGAAGGTCATGGACCGCCCGAACCCCTGACAGGGCAGACAGGGCCCCGCGCACGGCGTCGACATCAATGTGGGCGGGGGCGGCATCGATGGCCAGATTGACGGAATCCCTGAGCAGGCCCCAGGTCCCGAACAGGATCACGGCCACAATGGCGACGCTGACGAGGGGGTCGAGGATCGACCAGCCGGTCACCATAATCACCGCCCCGACGATGACCACGCCGATCGAGATGCCGGCGTCGGCCATCATGTGCAGATAGGCTCCGCGGGCATTCAGGTCGCTGTGCTGATCACGCATGAACATCAGGGCCGTGCCCAGATTGATGACGAAGCCGATGCCGGCCACGATCATGACCACGCCCGAGGCGACGGGGGCCGGTTCGGCCAGCCGGCGCACGGCCTCGAAGGCGATGGCCCCGCACGCGAAGATCAGCAGCAGGGCATTGGCCAGGGCGGCCAGGACCGTCGCCTTGCCGTAGCCATAGGTCAGATGTTTGCCGCTGGAGCGGCGGACCAGCCAGGCCGCGCCGCCGGCCATGGCCAGGCCCAGTACATCCGACAGATTGTGCCCGGCATCGGCCAGCAGGGCCGAGGAGCCGCTGAACAGACCGGCGGCGACCTCGCAGGCGACAAAGGCCAGATTGACCAGCAGGCCGACGGCATAGCGCCAGTCGCCAGTATCGACCGGCCCGTGACTGTGGCCGCCGTGGCCATGCCCGTGGGTATCGCCGTGGTCGTGCCCGTGGTCGGCGTGATGGTGATCGTGCGAAGCGGCCATGCGGCGGACTGTAGGGGCAGATGGTCGGCGAGGGAATCGCCAGCGTCAGTGGCGGTAGAGGAAAATGACGACCGCCAGGCCGATCAGGACCAGGCCCAGGACGGCACCTTCATAGCGGGCCCAGCGCTCCAGCCTCAGGATGGAGGCCCCGGCCCGGGCCAGGCTGGTGAAGACGGCCATGCCCAGCACCGTGCCCAGCGCCAGCATCAGGGTCAGCAGGGCCAGGGTCGGCAGGCCCGCCGTGGCCGAATGCAGATACAGGGGCAGCAGGACCTCGCCCGGCGAAATCGCCATCATGGTGACCAGGCCCAGCATGGCGGCCCGGTCCGAGACGGCCGGGGCGGGGGTCCGCAGGCCCGGCTCGTCCGACGCCACCGCGTGAACCCACAGCGACCGGCCCAGATAGAAGAGGCCGAACATCAGCAGCAGGCCTGCGGACAGATTGGGCAGCAGGCCGCGTACCCAGGAATCCAGCGCCAGGGCCGCGACCACGATCAGCAGGCCGAACAGGGCGGTCGAAGCGATGTGGGCCAGGCCGGCGGCCGTGACGGCGGCGAGGGCGCGTTGTCCGCTCCAGCCCTGGGCCCGGCCCACCAGTACGAAGGGCAGCCAGTGGGTCGGCAAGGCGGCATGCAGGAAGGCCGCGACGAATCCACCGCCCAGAAGGGACATCAGGACCGGGGGCTGCAGGTCGGGCGGCAACATCGGCCGTCCATAGCCTGTTACTTTATAACGGTCGAGACCTATTCCGTTACGAATGAAGACTGCGCCGGTCCAGAGGCAGGCCGGACGATCCCGGACGTCGCCGGCGGGCCACGGTCTGGTAGACCAGCACCGACCCGCGCTCGAACCCCTTGGCGAACAGGGCGAAATAGATCAGCCACAGCCGCATTCTGGCGTCCCCGACCAGATCGCGGGCCTGGTCGCGGCCGGCGTAGAGGCGGGACGACCATTCGCGCAGGGTCAGTTCGAAATGCTCGCGCAGATTTTCGACGTCGAGGGTCTCGAAGCCCATACGACCCAGATTGGTGACGGTCATGCCGATGGTGTCCAGCTCGCCGCCGGGGAAGATGAAGCGGGTGATGACGCGGGTCGTCGGCGTGGGACGAATCGGCCCGCGCCCGCCGCGCCGCACCGAGGCCTGGTGGAAATAGAGGCCGCCCGGCTTCAGCAGCCGGTGCATCTCGGCGAAATGCCGGTCGTGATTGACCAGGCCGACGTGTTCGAACATCTCCACCTGCGAAATAGCGTCATAGGACGCTACACTGTCGATCTCGCGATAGTCCTTGAGCTCCAGGGTGACCAGATGCTCGAGACCCAGGGCGCGGACGCGGGCCAGGCCATGATCCAGTTGGGCGCGGGACAGGGTTACGCCATGCACCTCAACCCCGTAGGTCTGCGCCGCCCGGCAGGCCAGACCGCCCCAGCCGCAGCCGACGTCCAGCAGGGTCTGTCCCGGCCGCAGCCGCAGCTTGCGGCAGATCCGGTCCAGCTTCTCGGCCTGGGCTTCCTCGAGTGTGGCGTCCGGCCGGGTGAAATAGGCGCTCGAATAGGTCATGCCCGGATCGAGGAAGAGGGCATAGAAGTCGTTGGACACATCATAGTGGAAGCGGATGAAGTCCTGATCCCGGCGTCCGGCCTGTGCCGCGCCGATCCCCTCGCGCCCGGTGTCGTCATAGGCGGCCGGGGTCCGGTCCGCCCGCTCCCGCTGCAACAGGAAGGGCAGGGCCTGCCGGGCCATCAGCCATTTGTCGACGCGGCGGGCCAGGTGAACGGCGCGTCCGTGGTCCCAGCGGTCGGCCGCCTCCAGCGGACTGCCGCCCTCGATGGCCAGGTCGCCGGTCGCGAACAGTTCGAACAGACTCATCAGGCCCGGCTTCAGCAGCAGGCGTCGAATGGCGGCGGGACCCGAGATCACGATCTGGATGTCGCTGCGCGCGCCCGGCCCCAGCGGCAGCACCTGCCCGTCCCACAGCCGGACCGACAGGTCAGCCTGGAGATGCCCGGCCACATGGGCGATGACCGTCCGGGCAGCCTGAAGGCGGCGATCCGTTCCGTCCGTCATGGGGTATGGTGATCCTTGGTTCGCGGCCAGATTTGGCATGGCGACGGAAAACCGGCTAGGTCACGATGTGAATTTGCGTGTTTCAGGGCCTTTCGCCCCCGTTTCACGTTGACTCCGCGACCCTCGTCCGTATATGTCGCCGCTCTTCGCCCGCGGGGTTTGCCCGGCGGGCGCTATCTTTTTTGCGTTTACGCTGAGGCTTCAAATGTACGCGGTGATCAAGACCGGCGGCAAGCAGTACCGGGTCCAACCGGGCGACGTCATCGTCGTCGAAAAGCTGGATGGTGATGCGGGTGCCGAGATGTCGTTCGGCGACGTGCTCATGCTGGGCGGTGACAAGGGTGTGACCCTTGGCGCGCCCCTGATCTCCGGCGCTTCGGTTGCCGCGACCCTGGTCGAAACCCGCAAGGGTGAGAAGATCAAGATCTTCAAGAAGACCCGTCGTCAGGGCTATCGCCGTACCAACGGCCATCGCCAGATGGAATCGGTCCTGCGCATCACCGGCATCGCCGGTGCCGGCGAGACCGCCAAATGGGACGGTACGGTCGGTATGATGACCAAGGCCGAGATGAACCTTCGTGCCCGTGGCCTCGCCCCGCGCGTCGACGAGACCGAGGCCAAGCCGGCCAAGGCCCCGAAGGCCGTCAAGGCTGCTCCGGCCAAGGCCGCTGCGCCCAAGGCTGAAAAGCCCGCCGCCAAAAAGGCTCCCGCCAAGAAGGCCCCCGCCAAGACGGCGGACAAGGCCGGCGACGAAGCCTGATCCGAGTTTAACCCGCGCCTCAAACGGTGCGACGCGCGCAAGCGCAAGCTGAAGAGTGACGGAGCAGACCTATGGCTCACAAAAAATCCGGTGGTTCGTCGCGTAACGGTCGCGACTCCGAGTCGAAACGCCTTGGCGTGAAGAAGTTCGGCGGCGAGCGCGTGCTGGCCGGCAACATCCTCGTGCGCCAGCGTGGCACCACCTTCCACCCGGGTGACAACGTCGGCCTGGGCCGCGACCACACCCTGTTCGCCCTTTCCCACGGCGCGGTGAAATTCACCACCAAACGTGGCGGTCGTTGTTACGTGTCGATTATGCCGGCCAACGACACTGTGGCGATGGCCGCCGAGTAACGCGAAACGGATATCTCCCGGATCGCGCAAGGCTCGAAGAGCTGCGATCCGGACCAGGGAAATTTTCCGCGGGGAGTCTGGGTCAACCAGGCTCCCCGTTTGCGTTTCCCCGCCTCGATGCCCGCCCGAGCCCTGATCCAAGGACGGCGGTGCAAACTTCGCGAGGCGCCCATGTGCGTGATCGAAATCTCTCCCGTCGTCGAGACCCGGCGCCTGACCCTGCGCGCGCCGCGCCTGCAGGATGCCCCGCGTCTGGCGGCCCTGGCCAATGACATCGACGTCGCGCGCATGACGCTGCGGATGCCGCACCCCTATGCCGTCGCCGACGCCGAAGGTTTCATCGACTCGATCCAGGGGCAGGACCCCCGGCACGGGGCCACCTTCCTGATAGAGCATGAGGACCTGGGGCCCGTCGGCGTGATCGGTCTGTTCGAGGACGCAGATCCGGCCCCGGAGACGGGCTACTGGATCGGCCGACCGTTCTGGGGGCGGGGTTTCGCCACCGAGGCGCTGGAGGGCGCTCTGGTCTGGGCCGGGCGGCACTGGAAGCGCCGCGCCCTGGTGGCCGGCCATTTCACCGACAACCCGGCCTCGGGGCGGGTGCTGGAAAAGGCGGGCTTTCTCTACACGGGCGAGGTCCGCCGGTCGTTCAGCCGGGCGCGCGAGGCCCCGACTGATATCCGGCGGATGGTGTGGCTGGCCTAGTGACCGCTGCGGGTTGAGTCTAGCCGAACAGGGTCGGGCTGAACACGGCGGCGGCAGCAATCGCCACGCCGATCACCGTGGCGATGGCCCCGGCGATAAAGGCCCCGGCCATGCGGGCACGACGGCGGCGCAGGCCACCGGTCTTTACGGACCGGATCATCACCTGCGGTGTGCGGTCAAAGGCTTCAGAGCCCGAGATATTGTGCTGGGACATGACGCCTCCCGATTGACTGGATCCCCCGGGGGGGAGTGGCCCCAAAGGCGGGGACGATACGGCCAAAGGATGGCGAACGGCGGTTGCCAACGGTTCTGTGATCGCTCTGACCGGATGGTCCTACGCGCCCGGTCGGCTGCCGCCTAGCCGCAATAGACCAGACGGCCGCTATAGGCGCGGTAATAGCCGCTCGCCGGATCGTAGGAGCGATAGTTGGACCGGCACCAGCTTATCCGCCGGGCGTCCCGACCCCGGCTGTTATTGTCGCCGTAGACGAGGTCCGGGCGGCCATAGGCTCCGTGCCAGGCCTCACCCCCGTTATGGGCCCCCGCCTGGTCGAAGGGCACCTGGCCATACCCGCGGCGGCGGGACGAATAGCCGTTCCGGCCGCCGTTATAGGCGGCGTGGCCGTAGTTGCTGTTCCGGTAGCCATAGCCGGAATAGCTGTAACCGGCCTGGCCATAGCCTGAACCGTTCCAGCCATAGCCGCGCGACCGGCGCTGATCGCGCCACGGCGCGGCACAGTCGGTGCGGCTGGCGTCCCAGAAGGCGTCGCAGCGATAGTCACCCGGCCGGTCAAGCTGACTGCGCCAGTCGGCGGTCGCGGATGACCACCCCCGGTTCGTGCGATCATGGCCGTAGTCACGGTCGTAATCCCGGGACGGATAGCCGTAATACTGGGCTGCGACCGGGGTGGCGGCGAGCGTCAGGGCGGCGACGAACAGGGTGGCGGGCAACAGGGCGGGGTGACGCATGGTTAACTCCCGGAAGCGGCCCGTCCTTATGGAGCGAGCCCGGTTGGACGCACGGACACTGTCTAGAGGGTGATGTTCACGGTTCGGCCGCCGCGGGTCTCGACCCGGCGCATCAACACGACCCGCTCGCCACCGGCGCTGACCGGGGTGATGACGAACCAGCTACCGTTGGGCAGGCCGGTAAAGCTGAACCGGCCGTCGTTGCAGGTCGTCGACCGCACGAATGAGCGGTAGTCGGCATTGGGATCAGCAACGGTGCGGGCGCGGATGACCGCCTCCGGCACCGCAGCCCGGTCGATCGATCCGTACAGGATGTTGAACCGGTTCCGCGTATAGGGCGTGTCCGGCGTCAGGGCGACCGAGCCGGTGCAGTCGTAGGTCTTGCCGTCTTGCCGGTAGTCGACGCGACCGTTGATCACGGCCTGACCGGTCCCGGCCGACCAGGCGAAGGCTTCAGCGTTGAAGGCGGTGGACACCGGAGTCCCATAGGGCATCGAGCCTGTGGTCGGCGCACAGGCCGCGCCGAGGACGGCCACGGCGGCGAGGGCGAGCAACGGGCGAATCGACATGGGGCGGACTCCGGTAAATCGTCGGGCGGGCTATTTCCTCATCACGCCTAACGCGGTGGCCAAGGTCAAGGTTGCGACGCGTGTCTCTGTGGGTCAAAAGCGCGGCAATGACCGGACGAGGTCCGGCCCCGGAAGCGCCAGGATCCTCCATGACCGTTACCTTCGCCGACATTCAGGCCGCACGGCAGCGTATTGCCGGTCAGGTGGACCGCACGCCGGTGCGCCATTCCCGACGGCTGTCGCAGCTGACCGGGGCCGAGGTCTGGGTCAAATACGACAACCTGCATTTCACCGGCTCGTTCAAGGAGCGCGGGGCGCTGAACCGGCTCAGCCAGCTGACCCCGGACGAGCGTCGGCGCGGCGTCGTCGCGGCCTCGGCCGGCAACCACGCCCAGGCCCTGGCCTATCACGGCGGGCGGCTGGATATTCCCGTGACCATCGTCATGCCGGTGGGCACGCCCTTCACCAAGGTCGACGGAACCCGCGCCCACGGGGCCACTGTGGTGATTCACGGGGCCGATTTCACCGGGTCCTCGGAAGAGGCCAAACGTCTTCAGGCCGAGCACGGATATGTCTTTATCTCGGCCTTTGACGACGAGGGCATTGTCGCCGGCCAGGGGGTCTGTGCCATTGAATTTCTCGAGGATGCGCCGGATCTGGACGCCCTGATCATTCCCATCGGCGGCGGCGGCCTGATCGCCGGCTGTTCGATCGCGGCCAAGGCGATGAAGCCCGACATCCGCATCTTCGGTGTCGAGACGGCCATGTATCCGTCGTTCAGTGCCCGGCGGAAGGGCGAACCCCCGCAATGCGGGGGGGCCACCATTGCCGAGGGCATCGCCATCAAGGCCGTCGGTGACATTCCCTTCGCCCTGGCCGATCCGCTGGTCGAGGACATTCTGGTCTGCGCGGAAGAGGATTTCGAGAAGGCCGTGGCCCTGTATGCGACGCTGGAAAAGACTGTCGCCGAAGGGGCCGGAGCGGGAGGACTGGCCGCCATGCTTGCGCATCCCGAACGCTTTCGGGGCATGAAGGTCGGACTGGTTCTTTGTGGCGGCAATATCGACGCCCGGATGCTGGCCGTAGTCCTGAACCGCGAGATGGTCCGCGAGCGGCGTCTGGTCGTTTTCCGCATTCTCAGCGACGACCGCCCCGGAATTTTGTCAACGATGGCGGCCGTGATCGGTGACGTCGGCGGCAACATTATCGATGTCGTCCACAACCGCCTGGCACTGGACGTTCCGGCCAAGGGGGCGGAGTTCGACATCATGGTCGAAACGCGCGATAGCGCCCATGCCGACGCGATCGGCGAGGCCTTGAAGGACAAGGGTTATGCGCTTCGGATGGGGTAGGGCAGCGGCCCTTTCGCTGGGACTTCTGGTCGCGGCCTGCGGCAGCGACGCGGCACCGGATGCCGATCTGGCCGCGAATGCCCGGGCGGCCGAGTTCTTCCTGACCAACAACGCCCGCGCCGAAGGGGTCCAGACCCTGCCGTCGGGCCTGCAGTACAAGGTGATCGCATCGGGGCCGGCAGACGGGCAGAGCCCGGACGGCAATGATCTGGTCCGGGTCGACTATGAGGGCACCCTCACCGATGGCACGGTGTTCGACAGCTCCTTTGCCCGGGGTACCCCCTATGTCACCACGCCGGCCGAAGTGGTCCCCGGCTGGACCGAGGCGCTGCAGCGGATGAAGGTCGGCGACGAATGGCTGCTCTATGTCCCGCCGGCTCTGGGCTATGGCGAGCGCGGCGGCCCGCCGAAAATCCCGGGCAATGCGGTGCTGGTGTTCCGCATCAAGCTGCTGGACGTCGCCCACACGCCGGGCGGTGGCTCCGGTGTCGGCGCGGCGATGGGCTAGCGACCAGAGGGGGCGGTCCATTCGGCCCTGACATCCAGGTCCGCCTCGGCGGCGCTCCGTTCGGCCGCCAGCCCGGCGAAGGCGTCCTCTGCCATCAGACGTGACAGGGCCCAGACGGCCGCGCCCCGTACCACCGGGGCCAGGTCTTCGATAAGCCGTGTCGCCACCGGGATCAGGGCCGCATCGCCACTGTTGCCGATCGCATAGAGCACATTGCGCAGGAACCGGTCCCGCCCGATGCGTTTGACCGGGCTCTTCGAGAACAGGGTCCTGAAGGCGGCATCGTCCAGGGCCGCCAGCGCGGCCAGCGGCGGTGCGGTCAGGCCCGCGCGCGCCTGCAGCCGGGCCTCGCGCGAAGCCGCCGCGAACTTGTTCCAGGGGCACACCGCCAGACAGTCGTCACAGCCATAGATCCGGCTGCCGGTCGCGGCCCGAAACTCGACCGGCCACGGACCGGGAAATTCGATTGTCAGATAGGACAGGCAGCGGCGGGCATCCAGCTGGAACGGGGCCGGGAAGGCCCGGGTCGGGCAGATGTCGAGACAGGCGGTGCAACTGCCGCAATGCTCGGTCTCGGGCGCGTCGACCGGGATGTCGGCGGCGCTGAGAATGACGCCGAGGAACAGCCAGTTGCCATGGTCCCGCGACAGCAGATTGGTGTGTTTGCCCTGCCAGCCGAGCCCGGCCCTCTGGGCCAGGGGCTTCTCCATCAGCGGGGCCGTATCGACGAACACCTTGACGTCTTGGCCCGTCCTGGCCGCGATCTGGCCTGCCAGAGTCTTCAGCCGCCCCTTGATCAACTCATGATAGTCGTCGCCCCGGGCGTAGACCGAGACATAGCCGGCCGAGCGGTCGGCCAGTTCGGGCAGGGGGTCATGATCGGGGCCGTAGTTGAGGCCGAGCACAATGGCCGTGCGCGCCTCGCTCCACATGGCGGTGGGGTGGGCGCGGCGCTCCAGCGTGGTCTCCATCCAGCCCATGTCACCGTGCCGCCCGGCCTCGACGAAATGCGCCAGCCGTTCGCCCGCGCTCCACGGCTCGGCGGCCGAGGCGAAACGGCAGGCATCGAAGCCCAGGGCCGCGGCGCTGTCGGTGATGGATTGACGGAGGTCGGTCGCCATGGCGGTCGTTTGACGTGCCGGGCCCTAGAAGTCGAGGTCGGTATAGTGGGCCGACGGCTGCAGGCCCTGGAACCGGTCCGACAGCAGGGGGCGGAAACAGGGCCGCGACTTCAGCTTCATGTACCAGGTCTTCAGCGCCGGATAGGTCTTCCAGGCGATCTCGCCGAAATAGTCGAGCACCGACAGATGGGCGGCGGCGACGATGTCGGCCTGGCCCAGGCGACGACCGGCCAGCCACTCGCGCTGCGCCGCGAGGTCTTCCAGCATGGATAGATGATAGCGCAGGGCCTCGCGGCCCTCGCGCAGGGCCCGGGCCTCTGGCGGGCCCAGACGCAGCAGAGGCTTTTCCATCCGCTCGTGCAGCAGGACGGCGTCGACCTCGTCGGTGAAGCGGCGGTCGAACCAGGTCACCAGTCGGCGGGTCTCGGCCCGTTCGACCGGATCCGCCGGCAGCAGAAACGGGGTCTTGGACCGGTCTTCCAGCCAGCCCAGCACTGCCGCCGGTTCGCACAGGGTCAGGGCCTTGCCGACCTCGGTGGTCTGGACCACCGGCGGCATGCCGGACGGATTGAGCTCGCCCAGCGGGCAGCCGGGCTCCCACGGACGGACCAGGACTTCCGACCATTCTACGCGGGCCTCGCCCAGGGCGAGACGCGCGGTGCGGGAGCCGGGGTCGAAGGGAAAATGAAAAAGAACGCAGGCCGACATGCGAAATCCATGCGCCTGCGGGCGTTAATCGCTCGTTAGTGACGTGAGATTCGCCCGGCTCAGGACCACGGGCCGCGAGGACCGGTCTGCACCGGTGCGGCCGGGCTTTCGACCGGGTCTTCCGGCGCGCTGCCGGCGTCGGCAGCAACCGGGCCCGCCGTGGCGACCGTTTCCGGTTCGGCGCGGCCGTGGGGGTCGGGATGGATCAGGATGTCGGCCTCGGGGAAGGCCGCCAGCAGGCGGTTCTCGGCCTCGACGATGATCGCATGAGCTGCTTCCAGCGTCAGGGACGGCTCCATGTCGACATGCATCTGGATCATCATTACCGATCCGGCCATCCGGGTGCGCAGCTGGTGGACGCCGTGGATGCGCGGGTCGGACAGGACGGCCGTGGTCACAGCGATCCGGTCACTGTCGGGCGCGGCCCGGTCCAGCAGATGGTCGGCCGCGCCCCTCAGCAGGCCAAGCGCACCCCAGAACAGCCAGACCGAGACCACCAGACCGGCGGCCGCGTCGAGGCCGGGCGCGGCCAGGAAGGCCCCCGAGATGACCCCGATCAGCACCACCAGATTGGCGGCCAGATCGGCAGCGTAGTGGGCCCGGTCGGCGGCGATGGCCATCGACCGGTTCTGGCGCAGAGCGCGTGACTGCATCCACACCAGACCCAGGGTCATTACGGTCGAGATCAGGATGACGGACACGCCCCAGCCACCGGCGGTCACCGGGCGCGGGTCGAAGATGCGCTGGATCGCCTCCCAGCCGATGAAAGTAGCCGAGGCGAAGACGAGGCCGGCCTGGACCAGGGCCGCGAGGGCCTCGCCCTTGCCGCGGCCGAAGCGGTGTTGCTCGCCGGCCGGGGCTGCGGCCCAGCGCACGGCGACGAAGGTCACCAGCGAGGCCACGAGGTCCAGCGCGGAATCGGCCAGCGAGGCCAGAATCGACACAGAGCCCGACGCGCCCAGGGCGAAAGCCTTGAGAACGATCAGAATGACCGCCACGCCGACCGACAGGCGGGTGACGTTTCGCGCGGCGGCTGCGGCGTCGGTGCGCGCCGGGGACGACGAGGGGGCAGGAGAGGTCATTGACGCCTTGTCGCCGATAGCTGCCGCCTTGCCAATGGCAGGGGCCCCGACGGGGCGATGACTTTTATCGGTCCGTTAGGCTTACCGTCACCAAAGGGCCGCATCATGGGTGGGTATTGAGATCTGACCCGGACGTGGAGGGCGACTTGCAGGCCATCGAAGACGTCACCCGCCGCTGGATCGGGCGCAACGAGGCTCTGGATCGGCTCGGGATCAAGACCCAGACCCTGTACGCCTATGTCAGCCGCGGGCGGATCATCGCTCGCCCCGACCCCGAGGATTCCCGACGCAGCCTTTACGACGCCGAGGACATCGATCGTCTGAGCCGGGGTGAAGGCCCCGCTGTGCGCCCCGTTGTCGCACCCGATCGCGCTGGCGTCCGCGGCGAGGCCGATATCGCCTCCTCGCTCAGCGTGGTGGCTGACGGGCGGCTCTTCTATCGCGGTCTCGATGCCGTCCAGCTGTCACAGCAGGCCACGCTTGAAGAGATCGCCTGCCGACTGTGGGGCCTGCGTGACGCCAATCTGTTCACCGGCATCAAGCCCCGACTGGATGGTGTCATCGGCGTGTCGATCCGGGCCCGGACCTTCGCCATCCTGTCCCGCCGGGCCGAGGAGGACGTCACCTCACGGGGCGGCGACGCCGAAGCCCTGAAGCTTCAGGCGGCCTGCATTCTCAACGAAACATTCGACGCCGCCTCCGGTCCGGGGCCCCGGCTGCATTTCCATCAGCGCCTGGCCCGGGGGTGGAAGATCATCGATCGCGATTCCCACATGGTCCGTCGCGCCCTGGTTCTGGCGGCCGACAACGAGCTGGATTGCGCGATCCTGGCGGTTCGCGCCGCAGCCGGAGGCGGGGCACCGCTTGCCGGTGCGGCCCTGGCCGGGATCACGACCCTGGTCGGTTCGCCCCTCCTGCAGGATCTGACCGCCGCCTCCAACTGGGTGGTGGAGGCGCGGCGGGGGCCGGTCGAGGCCAGTCGACGCCGTCTGCAGGAGACCGGCAGCCTGCCGGGCTTCACCGCTGCGGCCGGCAGCCATGACGCCGGACGCGCCGCCGCCCTGCTGTCCGCCGCAGACCTGCCGGCCGATCTGGTGGCCGTGCAACGCGCTGGCGAGGATATGGGTGGTGGTCAGGCGACCTTTGCGATGGCGCTGGCCATCCTCGCCCGCCGCCTGGAGCTGCCCCGTCAGGGGGCTGCAGACCTGTTCATGCTGGGCCGTCTGACCGGCCTGCTGGGTCATGCGCTGGATCAGGCGACGAACGGCTCGCCTATCCGGGCACGGCTGCGCTATGTGGGGCCTGAACCCGGCGCGAACTGATCCCGCCGGACCCTGACGGAGCGTTCATGGCGGACTGGCTGGCGGCAATCATTCTGGGCCTCGTAGAGGGGCTGACCGAGTTCATCCCGGTGTCCTCAACGGGTCACCTGTTGCTGGCCAAGGCCATGCTGGGCCTGACCGATCCGAGCTGGGACACCTTCATCGTCATGATCCAGCTGGGCGCGATCCTGGCGGTCGTCGCCCTTTATTTCACCCGGCTGTGGAAGGTGTTGATCACCCTGCCGACCGATCCGGCGTCGCGAGGCTTTGCCCTGGCAGTGCTGGTGGCCTTCCTGCCTGCGGCCTTTGTCGGTCTGGCCCTGCATGACTTCATCAAACAGGTGCTGTTCAACCCGACGATCGTCTGCGTCAGCCTGGTCATCGGCGGGTTTGCCCTGATCGCGCTGGAGCGCTGGGCCCCGAAGCCGCGCCTGCACGATTCGATGGCCTTCTCGCTGAAGACGGCCCTGGGCGTCGGTCTGTTCCAGTGCCTGGCCATCATCCCCGGGGTGTCGCGCAGCGGCGCGACCATCGCCGGCGGGCTGGTGCTGGGTGTCGACAAGCGGGCGGCGGCGGAATTCTCGTTCTTCCTCGCCATCCCGACCATGGTCGGGGCCTTCGCCCTCGATTTCTGGGAAAGCCGCGACATGCTGACCGGCGACTTCCTCGGCCTGATCGCCATCGGCTTCATCGTGTCGTTCATCAGCGGGGCCGTCATCGTCAAGATCATGCTGGACTTCGTCGCCCGGCACGGCTTCACGCCCTTCGCCTGGTGGCGGATCGTGGTCGGGGTGATCGGTCTGGGTCTGATCTGGGGCGGGGTGGTCTAGCCCCCCGCCAGGGGATCAAGACGCGGTAACGGCGTCCCGCATGGCGGGGCTTTCGGCGAACTGGCCGCCGCGGCGATAGCGCCACAGATAGGCCGGGACGATGGCGTCGACGCCGGTCGGCTGGATGCCCAGGGCTTCGAGGCCCTCGGAGTCCGGCCCGACGACCGTATCGGCCTTCAGCATCTCCACCTGGTCTACGGTCAGGGCCGGGGCGATGCCGACCAGGGCGGTCAGCTGCGCCAGGCTGCCGATCATCCGCGCCACGAAGAACGGCAGGGGAATCAGGGCGCGGCTGCGGTTGGTCTCACGCAGCACCAGCTTCAGCACGGCCTCGAAGGTCATGACCGCCGGTCCGCCCAGCTCGAAGGTGCGGCCCGCCGCGTCGATCTTGACCACGGATCGGGCGATGGCCTCGGCCACGTCGCCGACATAGACGGGCTGGAATTTCGTCTGGCCGCCGCCGATCAGCGGCAGGGCCGGGGCGCTGGCGGCGAGGGCCGCGAACCGGTTCAGGAAATCATCGCCGGCCCCGAACACGATCGACGGGCGGATGACCACGGCGTCAGGCTTGACGTTGCGCACGGCGATCTCGGCCTCGGCCTTGGAACGGGCATAGGCGGCATTGCTGTCCGGGTTGGCCCCGATGGCGGACACCTGGACCAGCCGGTCGATACCGGCGGCGGCGCAGGTCTCGGCGATCACGCGCGCGCCATCGACATGCAGGGCCTGGAATTTCCGCGACGGGGTTTCGTACAGGATGCCGACAAGGTTCACGGCGGCGGTCGCGCCCCGCAGGGCGGCGGCCACATCGGCCGCCTTGGTGATGTCGCAGCGGACCGGCTGGATCTGGCCGACGTCGCCCAGCGGCTTGAGGTCATAGGCCAGGCCCGGACGCCGGACCGCGACCCGCACGCGCCAGCCGCGTTTGGCCAGGGCGCGAACCACCTGGGCCCCGACGAATCCGGAACCGCCGAAAACAGTGACCAGGCCGGGGCTGAACTCACTCATGACGTGCTCCAGAAGAAAGTCTGCGCCGCCCCGAACGCGGGCTGACCGGGGCGGGATAGACGATGCTTTTCCGCCCCGCAACGCAAAGAGGGGAAAAGGGTTGTTGACCCGTCCGATAGCCTGCCTTAAGGGTCCGCGCCTTCCAGACGGAAACGTCTGGGCCCAGGTGGCGGAATTGGTAGACGCGCTGGCTTCAGGTGCCAGTGATAGAAATGTCGTGGAGGTTCGAGTCCTCTCCTGGGCACCATATTTTCGGCGGCGCTGCATCCCTGTGATGCGGCGCCGTTCGTTTATCGGCCCCCCGGTCCCTGCCGGCCTGATTTTCCCTGGAGATCGCGTCCGGCGCGCACTGGCGCATTTCCGACCGAAAATGCTCTAGTATCGCTGTGATGAAAGCCCAGACCTCATGACTGTCTATCTGCACGAGGGCGACCTGCCCGATTCGCTCGATCTCGGACGCGAGGTCGCGATCGATTCCGAAACCATGGGCCTGCGCCTGCGACGCGACCCCCTGTGCGTGGTCCAGCTGTCCGCCGGTGACGGCGACGCTCATGTCGTGCGCCTGAACCGCCCGGCCTACGACTGCCCCAATCTGAAGCGGCTGATGGCCGATCCGTCCGTGCTGAAGATCTTTCATTTCGGCCGTTTCGACATCGGCATGGTCCAGTTGCACCTCGGGGTCGAGACCCGGCCGGTCTATTGCACCAAGATCGCCTCCAAACTGGCGCGGACCTATACCGACCGCCACGGCCTTAAGGACGTCGCGCGCGAACTGGCCGGTATCGACCTGTCCAAGGCCCAGCAGAGCTCGGACTGGGGCGCGGCCGAACTCAGCCAGGCCCAGCTGGACTATGCCGCCTCGGACGTCCTGTACCTGCACGCGATCAAGGGGAAGCTGGACATGATGCTGGAACGCGAGGGGCGGACCGAACTGGCCCGCGCCTGTTTTGACTTCCTGCCCGTTCGGGCGCGGCTCGACCTCGCCGGTTGGGACGAAGTCGACATCTTCGCCCACGCCTGACCCATGATGACCCCGCCGGATCCGTCAGAGACCGACATGCGCGCCGACGAGGCCCGCATCGCCACCGAGGGGGCGCAATGGCGCCGCCGGTCGAAGCGGGTGCGCCTGCTGCGGCGGGTGCTGCCGGTCGTGATCCTGCTTCTGGCCGGGGCAACGGTGACGTGGACCGTGGTCCGCAGCGTCATGTCGGGCGTCGAACGCAAGGCCAGCCAGACCCAGGAGGTCCGCCTCGACAACCCGATGTTCCGGGGCCAGGACGCCCAGGGCCGGTCCTTCATGATCGGGGCCGAGGGCGCGGTTCGCGATCCGCAGACGGGCTTTTTCCGGCTGATCGGTCCGGTGATGCGGTTGAACCTGGGTGGCCGAAAAGTGACCGAGATGACGGCGGACGGCGGAATTTACAACGAGGCGGCCCGCACGGTGACCATCGGTCCGAACGTCAAGATCACCGACGGCGGTTCCGGGTTCACCCTGACCACGCCCGAGGCGGTGGTCGATACGGCGACCGGTATTGTGACCGGTTCCAAGGGCGTTGAGGGGGTGGGCCCTCTTGGAACCATCTCGGCTTCGTCCTATGCGATCTACGACCAGGGCGAGCGGGTCGTTTTCAAAGGCTCGGGCGACAACAAGATCCGGGGGGTTTTCAACACCACCCGGTCGGGTGGATGACAAGACCATGATCAGATCAATCCTCGCGGGCGTTGCGGCGCTCGGCATCGTTCTGGCGGCCCCGTCGGGGTCCGCGACGGCCCAGGCCCGTCCCGCGCCCAGCCAGCAGCCCATCATGGTCGGGGCCGACAGTGCCGAACAGACGCCGTCCGGCTTTGCCCTGCGCGGCCGCGCCGAGGTGCTGCAGGGCGACAATCGCCTGCGCGCCGATGCGATCCAGGGGGTCAGTTCCGGCGGGGCCATCAGCCAGGTCACCGCCTCGGGCAATGTCTATTACGTCACCCCGACCGAGACGATCCGCGGCGATCGCGCCGTCTACACCGTGTCCGACACCACCATCGTGGTCACCGGCGATGTGATCCTGACCCAGGGCCGCAACGTTCTGACCGGCGGCCGGCTGGTCTACAACATCGATACCGGGGCCGCCCGGATGGAGGGCGCGTCCGGTGCTGCCGGCACGCGCATCCAGGGCGTCTTCTATCCGCAGGGGACCCGGGACTGAGCCCGCGGGCCCGCCGGACCTGACCCGTGGCACGCAAGGAACTCTCCGCCCTGAATCTTGACGAGGCTCCGGTCACCGGGACCCCGGTCGAGCCGGCGCGCTCGACGGGGCTGCGCGTCGAGCATATCGCCCGCTCGTTCGGGGCGCGTCAGGTGGTGCGTGACGTCTCCCTGACCGTGCAGCGCGGCGAGGTCGCCGGCCTGCTGGGGCCCAACGGGGCCGGCAAGACCACCTGTTTCTACATGATCACCGGCCTGATTCCGCCGGACTCGGGCACCATCTGGCTGGACGGCGAGGACATCACGGCCCAGCCGATGTACCAGCGCGCCCGCATGGGCCTGGGCTATCTGGCCCAGGAGCCGTCGATCTTCCGGGGCATGACGGTCGAGCAGAACATCCGCGCCGTCGCCGAACTGCACCAGTCGGGCGCGGCCGCCATCGCCACGGAAACCTCACGTCTGCTGGAGGAGCTGCGCATTGATCACCTGCGCCACGCCCCGGCCGCCGGCCTGTCGGGCGGCGAGCGCCGGCGGGTCGAGATTGCCCGGGCCCTGGCCGGACGCCCCTCCTTCATGCTGCTGGACGAACCCTTCGCCGGCATCGACCCCCTGGCCATCGCCGACATCCGCCAGGTAATCCGCTATCTGTCGGGCCAGGGCATCGGCGTGCTGATCACCGACCACAATGTCCGCGAGACGCTGGAAATCATCGACCACGCCACGATCATCTCGGGCGGGGCGGTGCTGTTCGAGGGCGCGGCCCAGGACATCATCCGCGATCCCGAGGTCCGCCGGGTCTATCTGGGCGACATGTACGGCTGATCGGACGGGCGTTCGCCCCTCGTTAACCGCTTCCCGGCATTCTGCCCTCAGCAAGTTTCGGGCCACGCCCGACGACAGGGCTGTGGGAGCTATCCGAAGTGATCGGTCAGAGGCTTGAGGTACGGCAGGGCCAGGGTCTGGTCATCACGCCCCAGCTGCAGCAGGCGATCAAATTGCTGCAGTTGTCGAACCAGGAACTCGACGCCTTCGTTGAGGCCGAGATCGAACGCAATCCCCTGCTCCAGCGCGAGGAGGTCGAGGGCGATACGCCGGACGCCCCGGCTGAGTCCGTCGCCGTCGAAGGGGCCGAGCTGAGTTTTGAGGACGGGCGGGCCCAGGACGGCGAACGCACGCTGGATGCGCGCGAGGACGACGTCTATGGCGACGCCACCCAGGGCGAGCGCGCCACCGACCGTATGGGCGACGACGCCCAGCCCGGCCTGTCCGACTGGTCGCGGGCCGGCAAGGGCGGCTCCATCGCCGATGGCGAGGGCGGCGAACGCCCGGATCGCCGTGAACTGACGCTGTGGGAGCATCTGCAGGCCCAGGCCTCATCGGCCGGCTTCGACACCACGGACCACGCCATCGCTTTGGCCCTGATCGACGGGGTCGACGAGGGCGGCTATCTGCGCGCCGATCTGGACGAGATCGCCGAGCGGCTGGGCTGCGGGGCCGAGCGTATCGAGGCCGTCCTGGTCCTGTGCCAGGGCTTTGAGCCGACCGGGGTGATGGCGCGTTCAGTGCCCGAATGCCTGCAGCTGCAACTGATCGAGCGAAACCGCTTCGATCCGGCCATGGCGGCCCTGCTCGACAATCTCCAGCTCCTGGCCCGGCACGACCTGTCGGCCCTGCGCAAGGCCTGCGGCGTCGACGCCGAGGACATGGCCGAGATGATTGCCGAGCTGAAGGCCCTGACGCCGCGGCCGGGGGCCGGTTTCGGCGGTGATCCGGCGCAGACCGTGATTCCCGACGTTCACGTCCGGCCTGATCCCGCCGGCGGCTGGCGGATCGAGCTGAACGCCGACAGCCTGCCGCGTCTGCTGATGGACAAACGCTATCACGGGGTGGTGGCCGCCGGGGCCCGCTCGGAAACGGAAAAGGCCTTTGTCGCCGACTGCGCCGCCCAGGCCAGCTGGCTGGTCAAGTCGCTGGACCAGCGGGCCAAGACCATTCTCAAGGTCTCCTCCGAGATCGTGCGCCAGCAGGATGCCTTTCTTGCCTTCGGCGTCGAATTCCTGCGGCCGCTGAACCTCAAGACCGTGGCCGAGGCCATCGGCATGCACGAATCGACCGTCAGCCGCGTCACCTCGAACAAATACGTCTCGACCCCGCGCGGCGTGTTCGAGCTGAAATTCTTCTTCACAGCCGCCATCCAGTCGTCCGACGGCGGGGCCCTGCATTCCGCCGAGGCGGTCCGCCATCGCATCAAGACCATGATCGACGCCGAAGGCCGGGACGGGGACATCCTCTCTGACGACCGCATCGTCGAGATCCTCAGCGAGGCCGGAATCGACATCGCCCGGCGCACCGTGGCCAAATATCGCGAGGCTCTGCGCATCCCCTCGTCGGTCGAGCGCAAGCGGATGCTGCGGACCGGCTGACTGCCGCGGGCGCGGCAGTCGCCGAAGTCGCGCACGCCGTGGCCGAATTCCCCGTCCAGTCGTCAGTTTCTGTGGTCGAATTTCTCCCCGGATTCTGTCGTCGAATTTCGCCCCGCAAACCGGCCTCAGCCACCACAAAAATGTGATCGCCGTTGACACCAAACGCGGTCGGTCGCGTTGTAGGCGGATGCAGGTACAGGTTAGCGGCAAGCACGTAGATGTCGGCGAAGCGTTAGGCTCGCGCATCACCCTCGAACTCCAGGATGGAGTTGGCAAATATTTCGAACGAGGCGGCTCCAAGGCCGAGGTCGTGGTGTCCAAGGACGGCTACGGCTTCAAGGTCGATTGCTGGGTCCGTCTGGCGTCCGGCGAGGTCATTGTCACCTCGGGCCAGGGCGGCGACGCCCAGGCGGCCTTCACCGACAGTCTCGAGAAGCTTGAGAAGCGGGTTCGCCGCTACAAGCGTCGGCTTAAAAATCACCACGCCGGTCCCAAGGGACTGTCGCCCGAGAAGTCTGAAAATGCAGCCCGTGAAGTGGCGTCGATGACCGTGTTCCGGGACCCGGACTCGGTCGAGGACGACGAGTTTGGCGATTCCAGCCGGGCCGATGAGCCGCCGCCCGTGGGCATGGTCATCGCCGAGACCGAGGCCGAAATCCGGACCCTGACGGTCGGGCGCGCCGTTCTGGAGCTGGACATGACCGGCTACCCGGTCGTGCTGTTCCGCAACGCCGGCCATGGCGGCCTTTCGGTCGTCTATCGCCGGCCGGACGGCAATGTCGGCTGGATCGACCCGGAACGGACCCGGGCGGTCAACGGACACCGTTCGGTAAACGGTTCTGGATCATAGTGCTTTCCCTGTAGGGGCTGAGCGTCTAAACGGCGCCCGTCCTTCGGGGAAATGATTGCGTAAGAGTCGGGGTTTCGATGGATATCGGTGAGTTGCTGGTTCGGAACGGTGTCGTCTTGCGCAGCGGAGCGTCGTCGAAGCGACAGGCCCTGCATGTCGTGGCTGAAACGGCAGCGGCGGCGCTTGGCCTGCCCGAGGCGCGGGTTATGGAATCCCTGCTCGAACGCGAAGCCCTCGGATCGACCGGTCTGGGCTCGGGTGTCGCTGTGCCGCATGCCCGGATTGAGGGGCTGGACCGGGTTTTGGCGGTGTTTGTCCGTCTGGACACGCCGGTAGCCTTCGGCGCTGTGGATGATCGTCCCGTTGATCTGTTGTTCGCCCTGTTCGCTCCGCCCCGTGATGGAGCCGAGCATCTGCGGGCCCTGGCCGCAGTCTCCCGCGCGCTGCGGTCGCCGGAACTTCGCGAGCAACTGCGCAAGGCACGTACCCCGGACGCCATTCACGCCCTGTTTGTGCGCGAAGCCCCGGCAACGGCGGCCTGACACGCCTCTCGACCCCCGTGGGGGTTCCGGGGCCGCGGGGGCGATCCTGTCGATCAGCGACCGGTTCAGGCCTGTTTTCGGGATGGCTCCAGCGCGTCCGCTCTCAGTGGACCGAGACCGGCTCCAGCTCATGGGCGACCGCAGCCGCAAAGGCAGTCTCACGGTCTATCATTACGGCCAGCCGCTCACCGTCGGCCCCATGGACCGCGAACAGAATCTGGTCGGGCTGGATCTCGAGACCCTTGATCTCGGTGATCGGCGTATTGGCCAGGATATCGGCCGCCTTGATCTCGCGCACATAGACGAGATCCGGTGCACCCAGTCCGGCAAAGTCTTCCTTGGTCATGATTATCGGCGTCATCGCTGCGCCTCCTTGCGATCTGTTGAACGCTCGCGAGCGCGAGCGGTTCGACGGCCCGGCCGTCGCTGTTGAAGTCCGGCGGGTTCAGCCCGCCGTAATCGGAATGCGCTGCACGACGACGGCGTCATCGGGGCGGCGCAGGTCAACGTGCAGCAGGCCATGCTCCAGCCGGGCTTCCTCGACCTCGAGGCCGTCCGCCAGCACGAAACTGCGCACAAACCCGCGTCCGGCGATGCCCCGGTGCAGAAAGGCCGGTTCGGCCTTGCCCGGATCCTCGCGCTTGCCGGTAATGGTCAGCTGCCGGCCTTCGAGCGTGATGCTCAGGTCGTCGGGCGCGAACCCGGCGACCGCCAGGCTGATTCGAACAGAATCCTCGCTGCGCTGTTCGACGTTGTACGGCGGATAGCTTTCGGCGGCAGCCCGGGCGGCCCGGTCGATCAGGGCCCGGGTGTGATCGAAGCCCAGCAGAAAGGGGCTGTCGAACAGAATGGTGCGTGTCGTCATATCAAGGCCCTCGCAGAAGCGACCTCAGCCCTGCGCCCCCCGGAAATCGGCGAGGTACGGGCTGCAAACCCTAGATGGTGAGGGGGGCGGTGCAGGTCAACCTGCGCCGGAAAGGACGAAGGCCCCGCGGTTTCCCGCAGGGCCTTCGATGGTGGAGCTTAGCGGAGTCGAACCGCTGACCTCTTGCATGCCATTAGGCTTTTGTTCCTATTTCACCGCTTTTCACGACGTCTCATTTCGTTCCAAGCCACGAAAATAATTGGGAAAATGCCGAAACGTGGTACTGTATGAAATCAGCCGAAATGGGCCGCAAACGGTGTTTTTTGCTACCCATGCGCTACCTTTTTTTGGAGCGTTTTGCATGCCAAAACTGACCCGAAAACTGATCGGAGAGCTGCCCGCTTCGGATGTCGAGTTCTGTGTCTGGGACACGCAGGTCACGGGCTTCGGGGTACGGGTCCGACCTAGCGGCGGCCGAAGCTACGTTCTCTTCTACAGATTGGGCGGGCGGTTCCGGAAGCTCACGCTAGGCAAGGCCGACGGCGGGTATGGCCTTGATGAGGCCCGAGACCGCGCAATCGAGAAACTCCAGGACGTCCGCGAGGGCATCGATCCTCAGGCTGAGAAGGTCGCCGATCGGAATGCGCTGACCGTCGCTGAGCTGACGGACCTCTACCTCAAGGAGGGGCCGGCGCTGAAGCCGAACAAGAAGGAAACCAGCTGGGAGACGAACCGCATCATGTTCGACTGCCACATCAAGCCTCTGATCGGCCGGCATCTTGCTCGCGACATCACCGCGATGGACGTGTCCCGGATGCAGCTCGACATCTCCCAAGGCAAGACGGCCAGAAACATCATGCTGGGTCATCGCCGTCGGTCGAAGGTGAGGGGCGGGAAGCGCGTTGCCGCAATGGCCGTAATCACCCTTGGCGCCGTCTATGAGTTCGCGATCAGGGCCGAGTACCTTCAGAAAAATCCGACCAGGGGTGTTGAACGGTTCAAGACGGTTCGCAAGGAGCGATACCTTTCCGAGAGAGAGATCGCAGCGCTAGCCGAGGCCTTGGCGGAATTCGAGCGCGAGGACGAGCGCTACGCCGTCATGGCGGACTCCGTGCGCCTGCTGATCCTGACGGGGTGCCGAAAGTCAGAGATCCTGACACTCCAATGGGACTTCGTCGACTGGGCCAAAGGATGTCTTCGGCTCCCTGAGTCGAAGACGGGCTCCAAGGTCGTGCCGCTGGCCGACGACGCGATCGTGGTGCTCAAACGGCGCTGGGACGAGACCCGGGCGCCTGAAGCTTCGCGAGGTCACAACTCGGGCGACACGACGCCGGCGATTGGCGCGGGATCACCCTGGGTCCTGCCCGCACTCAAGGGCGATGGGCACTTCGTTGGCCTTCCCAATCTGTGGACAAAGGTGAAAGCCAAGGCAGACATCATCCTGCATCGACGGGTCGGCGAATTGGGGGGCGATCTTCGTGAGGTTCGTTCGCTGGCGAGTGTCCGTCTGCATGACCTCCGGCACAGTTTCGCGAGCTTCGCCATTGCGGACGGGGCCTCGCTGTTTCTGGTGGGGAAGGTCCTCGGGCACAAACAGGCCCGGACGACCGAGATCTACGCTCACCTCAGCGACGATCCGTTGAAGCTTGTCGCGAACAAGACGGCGGCCCGGCTCAGCCAGGCCATGAGGTTCTAGGACCCTCAAACGCGAAACGCGGACACATAGCGCTCACGGAGAATGGCTCAGAACCTCGGACGTTAGGCCCTAAGGTCCGAGGTTCTGTATCCAGGCTTGGTGCCATTCAAGCTATCGCCTTTTCGAACCTGCGTAGTGCAGGCATCGTGATTCACGTGAGCGACTCCTTCCGCAAGGGACACAACAGTGTTACTTAAAGCTGTGTCAAGGGAGCATCCGATGCACATTCAAGCAACATCAGACGTCGCGAACCGCTACATCGACGACGCGACTGCGGCCAGCCTGGCGGACGTTGGGGTCCGCGTCGAGTTCGTCGAAATCAACGACGAAGACGATGCGGATCTGGCTTTGGCTAGGAACTGTTCGAACGGCTGAGAAGAGGGTCGCCGACGGCAGTCTCAGCCGTTGGCCGATTCCGTCCGCATGTTCGTCTGCCTGCATCCGGGCGTTACGATCGAGCGCCGTCCGGAGGTGGTCCAGGCGCGTCTGCGGACCCGCCAGCTCGTGTTCACACGCGACTTGCAGATCGTCGCGGGTCTTCTCCATGCCCTTCAAAGCCCTCTGACCGAGGCTGAGTTGGCTGGCTTGGTGTCCTATGATCCCCAAAGCCTGCGGCCTCTCGTAGACCTCCTGTGGCGTGAAGATATCCTGATCGCCTTGCCTGTCGCGTCGAGGGAGGCGGCCGCGTTCTTGGCGCGTCGCCATCGCTCGGAACCGCTCGCCACAGACCTGAAGATCACGGCGAACTCGGCGCGACTGGCATCCGCGCCTGTCCTGGCCGACTCGTCGGCCTTCGAGAATTTGCTCGCTCAGCGACATTCGGCTTTCGGGCCCGGACGCACAACGGTGTCGCAGGACGCGCTTGGACGACTGCTTCGCCTGTCCTACGGGCGGTGCGGTCTATCCGGCTCCGGGAACCGCTCAACGCCGGCCGCAGGGGGACGGCCATCTCTCAAAGCGTTCGTCCACTACGACGTGGATGGTAAACTGTGCACGTGGGCCTACGACGCGGACCACGAGGTGCTTCGAGGCGTTTCATTGGCCGACGTCGCGATACGGGACCTCTGCAACGATCAGGAAACGGTCGACCTGGCGGGCACGCTGGTGACGTTTGTCTATATGCGGAATGCCAATTGGAGCCGCTACGCGGGCCGTGGACTCGACTTCGCTCTCATCGAAGCCGGTCACGCCGCTCAAAACCTGACTCTGGCTGCTGCGGAAACCGGGATCGCGTCGCGGTGCATCGGGAGCCTCTCCGACGCCAGATTGCGGCCCATCTGCGCGCTTTCTCCAGATGACCTGCCTGTCTACGCCGTGGCCCTGTTCTGAGCCATGCGCACTCTGGGCTTTTTGCACCGACCGCGGTCCGCTTCGGCGCTTTACGGCGTCGTGGAAGCCGAGCGCGGCCTCCTTCGCGCGATCGTGGAACACAGCCTTTGGGATCGTGTGATCATCTGGGCGGATGGTGAAGCGGACATTCCTGCCGATCCACGAACGGAAATTCGCCCTGTCTCGAAGATCGGAGACGACGTGCGCGCCGGCGTCACTGCCCTGCATCAGGTCGGGCTCGGTCCTCATTCGGTCGCGGCCCTTCGCGGCGATATCCCGATCCCTGTATATACCTCCGTCTACGCGGCCCTGAGCTACAACGAGCAGCTTCCGCGCCACGTCATCGAGCGCCTCGTGCGCAAGACCGATCTCGATACGAATATATACCCGAGCTCGTGCAGCGCGGAGGCCGTGGGCCGCATACACCGGACGCTTTCGAACCTAAACGTGCCCGAGAACGGCGTCGTCCACACGCGCGTCGTACCGGTCGGGGTCGATACAGACCGTTTCACCCCCGCGTCCCAAGCGGAAAAACGGTCGATCCGCCGCTCCCTAGGCCTACCGGAGAACCGCATCCTCGCGACCGTGCTGACGCGCTTTTCGCCTTCGGACAAGGCCGACCTCGTGCCGCTTATTCGATCGCTTCTCACAATCGACGCTGGAGACACCGAACTCCTGTTCGTCTTCGCCGGCAGCGACGCCTACCCCGGCGCGAAGGCGTATTTGGCCGTTCTTCGATCGGAGATCGAACAACTCGGCCTTGGCGCGCGGGCCCGGATCGTCAGCGCCCGCGCGCGCGATGAGGTCGTGGCCCTCCTCAGATGCTCCGACATATTCGTATCCCCCGCGGACAGCGTGCAGGAGACGTTCGGCATCGCGCCGGTCGAGGCGATGGCGTGCGGACTCCCCGCCGTCGTATCCGACTGGAACGGATACCGGGAAACCGTGATCGACGGGGTTACGGGATTTCTCGCCCCAACCACGATGTTCAACACCGGGTCGCTCGGTGACGACCTTGCGATCGCCTCGGACTACCGCAGGCAGCACCTCCTCCTCGCACAAAGCGTCGCCGTCGACACGGACGCCATCGTCGAAGGTTGTCAGGCTCTGGCACGCGATCCGGGAAGGCTGACGCGCATGGGCGTCGCGGCCCGAGCCCGTGCCGTGCACAATTACGGTTGGCCGGCCGTCATCGCGAGCTACGAGCGAGTGTGGTCAGATCGACTGGTCGCGACGTTCCAGTCGGACGCGAGAGGCCCTGTCGGTCTCGATCACTTCGCAACATTCGGCCATTACGCGAGCACGCATGCATCCGATCGTGACCGCTTTCAGTCAACGGAGCTCGGACGACGTGCCAGGGCCGGTCAATACAAACTGCAGATCTACAGCGAGATGCGCGATCTCGTCACTGCGGCGCTGGTGGGAGACGTCCTGGATCGGACCACGACACCCGCGATGCTCATAAATCTCGTGGAGGCGATAGACGGCAGGGATCCCAGCTCCGTTCGGTTCTGCATCGCATGGATGGTGAAGCACAGCTTGCTCCGCCGCTGCGGACCCACCGGTCGATAGGAGGTGGAACCGATCCTCACCGTTGAAATGCTGCCCGCGGTGGGTGGAGATTCCGGACTTCGGGTCTGCCGCGCCCGCGCGACATACGTCGACGCCGACGTCCGGAAGACGGAACTCGGCGCCGGGATCGCGTCCGACGAGGCCCTCGCCCGCGACAAGGCCGTTTCCGAGGTGGTCGAGAGGCTAACGATGTCCGCGTCCCTCCGCACGCGAGTCATCACCCGGGCATTCGTCTTCGACGGCTCGGGCCGGCGGGATCCGACATGGGAGTCGATAGAAGCGCCGGCCCCGCCAATGACGGAGGTTTCGGCGGCAGGGTGTCATCTCACGCGCGACGCGGCCCTGTCATCGGCGTTCGTCGAAGCGATCGAGCTTGAACATCTGGCGGAGTGGTGCCGACGCTCCGATCAGGGGACAGGGATCGTTGCGTACGACATCGACGGGATTGACGACGTAGGCGAGGGAGCTCCGTACCGGCTGGTGACTTCTGCAGGGCATACGATAATCCTGTCGTGGTGTCAGGCTCGACGCGCCCTGCCCGCTGTCGTCTGCCTGGCGTTGTCCGGGGAGGCCGCGTATTTTTATGCGTCGTCCGCGTCGGGGAGGACGGCCGGTGAAGCGATCGGGCACGCCATGCTGGAAATCGCCAAGATGGTCATCGTCACGCAGGCGTTCCCCGCGTCGGCGGAGGCAAAGGCTTTCCAACGAGATATCTCCGGACTTCCCTCGTGGTTGCGGGGCCGCCGTCCGGCCCTTTCCATGAAGGAGATCATTGAACGGCTGGAAGCGCCGCCCGCAACATGGCCGCCTCGGCAGGCTTTCGAGCATCGCGCGCCATGGCTGGCGGCGCTGGGTCGTCACGTCGTCAGCGTGCCATTGCCTGGCCTGGATTCCTCACCCCCGGCCTGGGAGTGGTTTGCGTGACGGTGCGCCTGAATCTGGCAGCGGGGCCCGTTCGCTTCGGGGACGACTGGATCAATGTGGATCTCGCTCCGCCGGCCGCGGATCAACGTGACCTGCTCAACGTGCGGGCCGACTTTCTGAATGGCATTCCCTTCCGAGATGGAAGCGCCGGGGTGATCTACCTTAGTCATTTCCTCGAGCATCTCGCCCCGATGGAGCAAACGGCCGACTTCCTGAAGGAGTGTCGAAGGATCCTCGCGCCGGGCGGGATCCTCAGGGTCTCGGTCCCGGATTTTCGCAAGATCGCTTGCCTCTATCTGTCCGATCCGAAGGAGTTTTACGCGGAATACGACTACCGCAAGCCCTGGTTCGGGCGGGCGCACGGCTGGAGCCATCGGCTCGGCATATCCGTCATGCACGGACACAAGATGCTCTACGACCTGGCGTCCCTGACCGAGACCCTTGAGGCTGCCGGTTTTGAAGATGTGCTCGAGGTCATCGGTTCATGCGGCGGTCATCTGCCGATCGACGCAAGGACCGAAATTTTGCCGACGCACCTTACGCACAGCGTTGTGGTCGATGCCGTCCGTGCCGCCTAGGCGCGTCTAACCCAGATAGAAAATCCGCCGCGTCAGGCGTCCCGGCAAGACCACCATGCATGGGTTGCGCCCGTTATGGCAACCATGTGCGTTCCGACAATTTGGACGCGATGGGCGGCCGTAATTTTTGAAGCTGAAGCAGCCTAGAGCAACCCGCGCGTAACACGGTCGAACGCGTCCTCTCCGATCTCCTCGTCCCATCCGTCAACGGGCGCGGCGTGGTCGAAGATCAGGAGCGAGATAGTCATCTCATATCGGTCCGCGAAGATCGCGATCTCGCGAACGGGCATGGCATTCCATACGCCGCTGGCAAGATTGGTTCCGTCGTCCCGGTGAGCGCTTTCGCCCAAGGCCGCGATAGAGGCGCGGGGCAACTCCATCCCAAACTCGAAATAGACCCGGGCCTTTCGGGCCACCGTGCTGGGCCGGCACCACGAAACGTAGCCGTTGGTCGCGACGACTACGGCCGCGCACAGGTCGGTAGACTCAATCCATTTGAGCGCCGCCGCCGTCAGCGAAACCGAATACCGGGCCGCGAGATGTCGAAGCAGGTCGAGCGACATGCGCTGCGTCCCGATCTGCTGACGGAAATCATCGAGAGGCATCAGCAGGTACGAGGCGAACTCGTCCGCCTCGCGCTCCTGTTGCCTGAGCGCCGCGTGGGCGGCGCTTCCCAGCACGTCACGTTCGCCGCATTGGAAGCCAGCTGGCGTAGCGGCCCGGTGGGCGAAGTAGTGCCCGAGCTCATGGGCCAGCGTGTAGTTGATCCGCCCCGCCGACGTGATGGAGGGATTGTACAGGATCGCCCAGCCGCCCTTCTTGGAGAGCGGGTAGAGCGCGCCCTCGAAGGCGCTGATATCCGCTTCGGCGACCTTATGAATGGGGTCCGAGAACCGCTTGGAATATTCTAGTGCGATGCGCTTCACGTCGACGGGGAAGCGCGGGCCCCACATCTGGCTGAGCATGGTCGCCCAGCCCTTATATGTCGTGGGGTCAGTCGTCCTCATCGAGCACGTCGAGGATTTTCTTGAGCTTGTCCTTCACCGTCGGGTCGGCCTTCTGGAACTTGCGATAGAAGGCCCTGTCCTGCACGTCCTCGGTGGGCTGTGACGTCGTAGCGTCGATCAGGTAGTCGGCGGTGACATCCAGGGCGGATGCGATCCGGTCGAGCTTTTCGGCGGACGGTCTCGCGACGTCCTTGTTCTCGATCTCCCACATGTAACTTTTTGAGCTGCCGGTCGCTTCGCCGAGTTGCTCCAGGGTCAGGCCCTTGGCGCGTCGAAGCTCATTGATCTTGGTGCCCAATGCCGATGCCATTGATCCTCCTAGCTGTTCGGTCTGTTCGGTGATAACCTGACTTGTCGTACTTGACAAGCGAACTCGTAGTTACCATACTTCCACTATGGCCATACCGAACTTGGCCGGAAGGGGAAGTTGAAGCGATGAGCAAGGGTAAAGGCGGCGGTTCCTATCGAAGCGCCATTTCGGGTCGGTACGTGACCTCCAGCCACGGCAAGGCCGGCCCCCGCACCACGGTGAAGGAAAGCGGCGGCAAGAGCGGCAGCACGGGCGGGGCCTACCGCAGCGCGATCTCAGGTCGCTTCGTTACCACCAAGCACGGCAGGGCCAGCCCGCACACCACGGTGCGCGAGAGCTAAGCGGGGCTGCATCGCTTCGGCGATGCGGCTCGCTTGAAGTCGGGGAATCGTGGTAGTTAGTTCACAATATGTTCCCGGTTTGGGTCCGTGTTGTTCTAGGGGGCAAGTGCGCGTGAGACAGAACATCGAGCTGCTGCCGTCAGGCGGTCGAACAAAAAACCCCGGCATTGCCGGAAGAATGAGGAACCAGGAGTGGGAGTTTCGAACCGAACCCGCCTGACACTCTGGACGCGTAGCGGCGGCCGTTGCCAGTTCTGCAACGAACCGCTTCTCGGCGACTGGCTGTCCGGTAAAGACGAGCTGAACAATGGCTACGTCGCGCACATCGTCGCGGAATCTCCGGGCGGGCCGCGCGGCGATCCGGACCGTTCGCCGAAGCTGGCGGACGACGTCGCCAACCTGATGCTGCTCTGCAATGCGCATCACCGTCTGATCGACGGAAACGACACTTGGCAGGACTATCCCGAAGCCCTGCTGCTGCAGATGAAAGCCGCGCACGAAGAGCGGATCGACATCGTCACCGGGATCACGCCCGACCGGGCTTCACACGTCCTGCTCTATTCCGCCCGTGTCGGTGAACACGACTGTCCCGCCCGCTATGATCTGGCCAAGGCCGCGATGTTGCCGGGGCGCTTTCCTGCGGTCCGCGAACCTATCGCTCTCGACCTGACGCGCTGTGATTTCGGGGATCATGAACCGGAGTACTGGGGCTTTCAGCCGCTCAACCTGCGCAAGCAATTTGACCGCAAGGTCCGCGACCAGTTGGCGGATGGGCACATCAAGCACCTGTCGGTTTTCGCGCTGGCCCCGCAACCGCTCCTGATCGAACTCGGCCGGCTGCTGTCGGATATTCCGGCCGTGACGGTCCACCAGTTGCACCGGGAGCCTCAGGGCTGGGACTGGCGCGACATCCGCGAACCCGTCGCTTTCGAAACCAGCCAGAAGGTCGGGATCGGCAAGTCGGTGGCGCTGATCCTGAGCCTGAGCGCGACCATCACTGATGACCGCATCGAAGCCGTCCTCGGAGATGCGCCGATCTGGCGGATCACCGTGCCGAAACCGGATCGCGACATCATGCACCGGCACGATGATCTAAGCCGGTTCCGTAAAACGGTCCGGCGCACTTTCGACCAGATCAAGGCCGTTCACGGCCAGGACGCGGCGATCCACATTTTCCCGGCGATGCCGGTCTCGGCGGCTGTCGAACTCGGCCGCGTCTGGATGCCGAAGGCCGATCTGCCGCTCGTCGTCTACGACGAGAACCGTGGGCACAGCGGCTTCGAGCCGCGGCTGACCATCGGTCAACTTTCCTCCCCCCACCAACGCGGCTCGAAAGGAGCTTGATCATGCCTGACGGCTCCCCGAACAGAATTTTTGATGGCCTGTATTTTCGGAAGGTCGAGACATACGGCTTCCTGGACCGCCTGTGTCAGGAACTCGACCTGACGGAAACACAGTACCAAGAAGCGAAGTCGCGCTACGAGACGGTCGGATCCTGGCTGGCCTATGCGGACGACCTGCTGCTGAAAACGAGCGTGATCTACGCCCAAGGTTCGACGGCCATCGGCACCAACGTCAAGCCGATCAAGAGCAACGAGCATGATGTCGACCTGATCGCCCTGCTGCCGGACGCCAAGCCGAGCATGCAGCCGGGCCTCGTCAAACAACTGGTCGGCGACCGAATCCGGGAGAACGGCCGCTACCGCCCGATCCTGGAGGAGAAGCAGCGCTGCTGGCGCATCGTGTACGCCAACGAATTTCACCTCGACATCACGCCCTCGATCCCGAACCCGAACTGCCCCAACGGGGGCGAACTGGTGCCAGACAAATCGCTCAGCCAGTGGAAGCCGTCGAACCCGAAGGGCTTCCGCGACAAGTTCGATGAGCGGGCCAAGCTGGTGCCCCTGCTGCGCGTCGAGAAGGCGATCCGGGAGGACGGCTACACGGCCGATGCGAGTATCGAGCCGTTCCCGACCAAGTCGGGTGCGAAGGGGGTTCTGCGCCGCACGGTGCAGATCCTGAAGCGCCACCGCGACGTCGCCTTCGAGAAGAAGGACCTGTCGCTGGCGCCGCTCTCGGTGATCATCACGCAGCTAGCTGCGCGCAGCTACGAGTACTGCTGCCGACAATGGACGTTCGATAACGAACTCGACCTGCTGCTGAGCATCGTCAAGTTCATGCCGATCTTCATCGAGAAAGGCGTGTTCGACGGCCGCACGCACTATTTCGTCTGGAACGAAACCACCGACGGCGAGAACTTTGCTGAGAAGTGGAACGTCGAGCCGCCGCGGGCGGACGCGTTCTACTGGTGGCATCGCAAGGCCGAAGCTGATCTCAGCCGCCTGATCGAGTTGGATGGCTTGGACGAACTGGTGGGCGAACTGCGCCACTCGCTCGGCGATGGCGTCGTCGAGAAAGCGCTGAACGCCTACACCGGCCGCATCTCGGATGCGCGGGCGACCGGCAAGCTCGGCGTGGCGGCGGGCATCGGGCTGGTCACGGGGGGCGCGAAAGCGACGCCGGTGCGGGCCAACACCTTCTTCGGAGCGCCGGACGAGTGAAGTACGGCGGAAGGCCTTCCCTGTCTGCGGCGCAACAACTGCTCCACCTGCGCCGCAGCGTGGTCTATCCGGGCAGCGGCTCGGTGGTGCGCGGACGGCTGACCTGGCACATGTCCAGGCGGCCATTTCCGTTGGCCCGCGAGTACGAAGTGCGCCTTGTCTATCAGGAAGACTCACCACCACAGCTCTTTGTCGACAGGCCGGACCTGGTCCTTCTGGCGGAGGGCGACAAGCTGCCTCACGTGTATTCGCAGCGGCCTACGCGGCTGTGCCTGTACTGGCCGAAGGCTCGGGAATGGACGCCTGCCGACCGGCTCGACCTGACGTTCCTGCCTTGGATGGATACGTGGCTGTACTATTTCGAGGACTGGATGGCCGGAGGCCGAAAGGAATGGCAGGGAGGAGGCGAGCACCCGGATCCGTCTGACGTTTCTCCGCGCGACCATCGACGGTTGCTGCGGCGCATCACCTAGGTGTGGCCCCACCGAAAGCGGACATCTTGGATCGCCGCTATGAGTCAATACCGTTGAAAAAGTCGGCAATTGCCAAGTTCATTCGGGGCTGATTCACTCGGGTCATCAAGGCCGGAGGCATTGTCATGATGGGTGAACGGCAGGTCGATCAGACGGCTCTGTTCTACGAGTTCTCGCTGGAGGGACACGTCCCTCCCCGTTGGCAAGGGTGAAGTGACGTTCTGCTAAGTCTGGTCGGTGCGGCCATGTGTTCGACCTGTTGGTGCGGTACGCATGACCGCTGGCCATAATGCCTTCCACGAAGATGGGTCCCGACCAAAAGCACGCGCTCGAAGCGCTCTGGCGCAAGTGGGTTTTCCCGCCTTCCGGTAGCAGCTATCTCGACAAGCGCCTCCGCGCCGGCCCGCTTCCAGACCGACTTGATTGATCGATCAGCCGGTGAGTTGCGCGGAACGCCAGGCGAAATCTTGCGTCCGACCCTCGTCGAAGGCCGCCCGGGCTGCGGTGACGGGGCGATCGTAGCCCCGGTCAGAAGACGACGCATCCATTGCGAACCTCGTGAAGGCAGCCTGTCGCGGTCGGCGAACGGCGCCGCGCGACGCTTTCGGTGGCACGCGGACGCGGGTGACGCCACGCGGTGCCGGGGCCCGCAGGATTGCCTAACGGACGGAAACCCCTCATTGACCGCGGAGCCTGCTGCGGGAACCCTTCATGGCCTACCTCTCCACCAAGACCTATGGCGCGGATCGGGGTCTGTCGTGCGCCTTCAGGCAGTGGGCCGCCGACAGCCATTGCCACCTTCTCCATGGTTATTCGCTTGGATTCCGCTTCACCTTCGCCGCCGAACAGCTCGACCACCGCGGATGGGTCGTCGACTTCGGTAGCGGCGGGTTCGGCCGCATCCGGGAATGGCTTCATGCAACCTTCGACCATACGCTTCTGATCAGCGACGACGATCCTGACCGGGACGCTTTCCTGCACCTGGAGACGCTCGGCCTCGCCGAGGCAAGGCTGGTTCCCGGAACCAGTTGCGAACGCCTGTCGCAGCATGTTCTCGAACACGCCGAAGGTTTGATACGGGAAGCCACCGACGGCCGCTGCTGGGTGCAAAGCGTCGAATGTTTCGAGCATGGTGCCAACAGCGCCATCTATGAAAACCCGGCAGCCCTGCTCTCAAAGATCGACCTGGAAGTCTATGCCCGCCTGCTGGTGGACGCGTCGAGCGAGACAGGCCCTCGCTGAGCCCTCACTGAGACCGTGGATTGAACATTGTAGCCGACGATGCCGCTGCCTCGACCCGACGTCGCCATGGCCCGGGCGTCGGGGTCGGTCATGGACACCTGGCCATCGGGCGCGGCCTCGACCTGCGCCTCCATCGCTTTCAGCATCGCCATCTGGGCGCGCAGCCGCTCGATCTTTTCGACCAGCCGCGTCGACCGGGCCTCCGCGCCTTCGCCCTCGTGGCGGTCGGCCGTGTCGAGGTCCTGCAGGTAGCCGGCGATGTGCTCGGCGACCTGCTCGATCCGCCGCTTCACCTTGTAGACAGTGAAGTTCCTGTCGCGGGTGTTCACGGCCTTGAACTTCGAGCCGTCGATGGCGACCAGCGCCACGCCGAACAGGCCGAGCTGGCGGCACAACACGACGAACTGAGCGCAGGCCGCCTGGATCGCGGAGCCGTTCTCGCGGCGGAAGTCGGCGATCGTCTTGTGGTCCGGCGCCAGCCGTCCCGTCAGCCACATCAGCTCGACATTGCGCTGCGCCTCGCGCGCTCCAGCCGCCGGCTGGACTGGACCTTGTTGAGGTAGCCGTAGACGTACAGCTTCAGCAGCATCGCCGGATGATAGGCCGGACGCCCCGTCGTCGCCGGCGTCATACCCTCGAAGCCCAGCCCTCTCAGATCCAGCTCGTCGACGAAAACATCGACCACCCGGACCGGATTATCTTCGGCCACATAGTCATCCAGACATTCGGGAAGCAGCGTCGGCTGCCGGCGGTCTGCACCCTGAATGAAGCGGCCCATACCCACCTCCTGCTGACCCCAGGGGGCTATCCTAAGTCGCTCGATCCAGAGCAGTTTTCACACAGCCTCAGTCAGAAGCGGCCGATCTTCAGGTATCCACAGTCTCCGTGGGATCGGGTTCAGGGTCACCGCATATGTCAGCCGTCTCTCCCTGGTCGATGTCCTGGGCTCGCAGCCGATTACCGGGGCAGGTCTCACCCAACGGATCAGCGCATCATGACACGCGAAGAACTTCATCAGCAGGTCTGGTCCGAGCCAATGAGGACCCTGGCCGCGTCGATCGGGATCTCCGACGTCGCTTTGGCGAAACGGTGCCGGGTCGCCAACGTCCCCGTGCCCCCGAGGGGCTGGTGGGCGAGGAAGGCCGCCGGGAAGACGGCGAGGATCGTGCCGCTACCGCCGCTCCCCTTCGCCATGGCGAACTATTTCCCAGCCTTCGAAGGAACATCCAAAGCCCCCGATGCGGCAAGCGGGGGCGAACCGGCATTGTCCGATCCCCCCGCCTTTCGCGATCTTGCCAAAGTCCAGGACGAACTCCGCGCCGCTGTCAGGGGGATCAAGGCTCCAGCTGACCTGACGGCGCCGCATCCGATCGTCGCCCGGCTCCTGAAACAGGACGCGGCGCGGCCGCCTGCCGCAGGGCCGTATCCCAGCTACAATTCGCGGAAGTTCGGGACGCCGATCCAGCAGCGCCGGCTGCGGCTGCTCTCCTGCCTGCTGACGGAACTGCAGCGTCTCGGCTGCAAGGTCAGCGGCAGCACCCACGCAGGGGAACGGTTCAGCGTTAAGGTGGGGGGAGGCTGGATCTACTTCTTACTGGGCGTCGAGGGCGGGCCGTCAGCCAGCTACTTCCAGGGCGGCCCGCAGCGGTCCCGTGGTTTGGCTCGCGAGCAACTGCGGTTCGATATCGTCGATCATGATGAACGCACCTCTCCCAAGCGCACATGGCGCGAGGATGGGGCGTCCCTCGATACGGCTCTCAGTGAGATCGTTCAGGGCCTGTTCCTGCAGGTCGAGGACGATTGCCGGAAATGGGCGATGCAGACCCACCAGTGGCGCTGTGAGGATGATGCGCGAAAACTCCGGGACGCCAAATTAGCCGCAGAGAAGTCCGAGACCGACCGGATCGCCAGGGAAGCTGCTGCCGCTGCTGCTCGCATAGGGGCGCTGGTCGAGGGCGCCGAGGCGCTGGAACGGGCGTCGAGGATCCGGCGCTACGCGGTCGCGGTTCGCGCGGCCTACCTGGAACGGGTGGAAACGACGCCACCGGACGGCTTGGAGCGCTGGGTGGCTTGGGCGCTGGCGGAAGCGGACGCCATCGATCCGATCATCTCGCAACGTTTCGTAGCGGACCTCGAATTCGAGAACGTTTAGGGCCTACGGCCTCTCCGCATCAGACCTTTTCGACTTTCGCCGAAGCCGGAGCTCGGCGCCAAACGCTAGTTTCCACCTTCCTGGCCTCCGGCGGCGCGCAGCAGATCTCCGACCCCACGGCCGTTGAGACGACACGCGGCGATGACCCGGTCGTAGACGATGACCCGGCCGTTCCGGCCACGCTCCGCGACGCAGCTGATCACCCGCCCCCGCACGTGGCGCGACAGCCGATCACGGGCCGCCCGGCCAGTCGGACTGTGCATCTCGGGCGCATCGAAGTCGGATAGCCGGACCTCGATCCAGGTCGCCGGGTCATTGCCGGGACCGACGCAGAGGCTGTCCCCGTCGCCGATGTAGCGGACCACCCCGGAGAAAGTCTGCCCCGCGCGATCGGGCAGCCGGCCCTCGCACGGATCGGCTTTTGCGACCGCCGGACACAGCAGCAGGGCGGCGGGGATCAGGAGCCATTTCATGCGCCCAGCCTGCCGTCGCAGGAGGGTGGCGACAACCCCGCCGGAGGGGAAAGGAAGGCCGGCGGCGGATGCTCCGTGGTGGAGCGGCAAAGGACACCGCCATGACACCGATCCCCAGCCCGGCCCCCGACCCTCGTCGTCGCGACGCGACGCGCCCCAGCCCGCCGATCCCGACGCTCGCGTACAAGACCATGGACGACCAGGCCCTGCTCGGCCTGATGTTGAGCCGATCCGACGGCGATCCGGACCGGCTGGCGGGTGACCTTCTCGCGCGCTTCGGCAGCCTCGGCGCGGTGGCGGCGGCGGATTTGTCAGAATTGACGCGGTCGAGCGACGCCGGGCTCGCCGTTCTCACCGACCTGAAGATCCTGCGCGAACTGGCCGTGCGGCTCGCCCGGGTCGATGCCTGTCGCCGGCCCGCCATCGCGTCCTGGACCGCCCTTCAGGCCTATGTCCGGACGGCCATGGCGCATCGGCCGAGAGAGCAGTTCCGGGTGCTCTATCTGGATCATCGCAACAACCTGCTCCGGGATGAATGGGTCGCCGATGGCACTGTGGACCATGCGCCCGTCTATCCCCGGGAGGTGGTGCGGCGCGCCCTCGGCCTGTCCGCCTCGGCGATGATCCTCGTACACAATCATCCGTCGGGCGATCCCACCCCGTCGCGCGCCGACATCGAGATGACCCGCAAGGTGGTCGACGCCGCCCGTGTCTTCGGCCTGCAGGTGCACGACCACCTGGTGATCGGCCGCGACGGGACGGCGAGCTTTAAAGCCCTCGGCCTGATCTGAGGCCGCCATGACACTGCACGCCATCGTCGCCGCCCTGGGCGGCGACCTCTACCACGGCGGCCGGCGCGCCAATGTGCCGGCGCCGGGCCACAGCGCCGGGGACCGGTCCGTCTCCCTGCTCGTCAGCGAGGACCGGCTGGTGATCCATAGCTTCGGCGGCGCCGACTGGCGGGCCGTGCGCGATCACCTGGCGGACCTGCGCCTGATCGATGTCGATGGACGGATCATGGGTGTCGGGCGACCGGGGCCGTCATCGTCCGCGGTCCGGCCGGACCGCGACACCCGCGTTGCGACCGCCCGGCGACTATGGGACGGCGCGGGCCCGCTCGCGCCGGGGTCGTTGTCGCACTGCTATCTGGTCGGGCGGTCCGTGGGTCTGGACCCGGCCGGGCTCCAGGATCTGCGTCACCATCCGGACGCCCCGGTGTCGGTGTTCCGGTCCGGGGGACCGACCCGGTCGGCGCTGGTGGCCCGGATCACCGATGCGGACGGACGGATGACGGCGGTCGAACTCGTCTACCTCGATCCGAACGGCCGCCGCGCGGACCGGCTTCGCGTGCCTCGCAAGACGGTGGGCGTCGTGCCGCCCGGTTCGGCGGTGCGGCTGTCGCGGTCTGCGCAAGACATGGTCGTCGGCGAGGGCGTGCTCACGGTCCTGTCCGCCGCCGAGCGCTTCGGGCTGCCCGGCTGGGCCCTGATGTCGGCGCACAATCTCTCGGCCTGGTCCCCGCCTCCTGGCGTGCGGCGGATCCTCATCGCGGCGGACCGCGGCGCCGCCGGCGAGCGCGCGGCCGCCCGGCTTCGGTTCAGGCTTCGGCGTGCGGGAGTCGTGGTCTCGGTCGCCCTTCCGCCAGGGCCGTCCGAGGACTGGAACACCGCAGCGGCGGTGGAGAGGAGGGAGGAAGGGCGCTGAGGGGCGCCGGCGCGGCGGGGATGGTCCCCGGCGGCCGGCGGGAGAGTCCCCAATGCCCCGATCGTCATCCGCCCGCCCCCCTAAGGCCGTGCCCCAAGCCGCCATCGACCCAACGCCGTTCCAGATCACAGCCGCCCGCGTGCGCCAGTTCGTTGCGCTGCGTGATCTCGGCGTTGCCCCGGAAAACCTGCGCGCCGGCGAACCGCCCGACGACGACATCCCGCTGCTCGCCGACACTCTGTTCGCGGCCGGCCAGTTGCAGCCCCTGACGGTGCGCCCCGGGCGACGGAAGGAAAAGGCCCATATGGCGCTCGACGGGCGTCGCCGGTTCCTGGCGCTGAAGCTTCTCGTCGAGCAGGGCCGGATCGACGACGGCTTCCTGGTCGATATCTTCGTCGAGACCGATCCGGCCCGCCAGGCGGCGGCCGTCGTCCTGACCAACACCGCCGTGCCGGTCCATGTCGCCGACGTGATCGGCGCCATCGGCCGCATGCTGGCGTCGAAGCTTGAGGTCGCGGTCATCGCCCGGGCGCTCGGCTACGCCGAGATCGAGGTGAAGCGGCTGGCGGCCCTTTCGGCCCTGCCGGAGGTCGCCCTTGAAGCCCTGAAGGCAGGGCGGCTCACCCTGAAGCAGGCGAAGCTGCTGGCGCGGCTTCCGGATCGCGATGAGCAGGTCGAACTGGCCCGCATGGCGCTCGACGGCCATGGCTTCCAGGACTGGCGGGTCAACGAACGGCTGGACGTCAGCGAGGTGAACGCCGGGGACGCACGTTGTACCCTGGTCGGTCCGGAGCGCTACACGGCCGCGGGCGGCCGCACCGAGGCCGACCTGTTCGGCGAACGGGCGCCGGTGCTGCTCGATCCGGCCCTCCTCACCGAAGCGTGGATGACGCGCGCCCGGGAGATCGCCTTGGCGTTCGAGGTCGAGGGGCTGACGGTACATGTCACCGCAGGACCCGAGCCCGACCTTCCCGACGACCTGGAAACCCCGGGCTATGTGTACGGCGGCATGCTCCCGGCGGCCGAGATGGCCGCCTATCGCGAAGCCCGGTCCCGCCATGAGGCTGCGTCGGAGGCCGTCGCCGAGGTCTTGGCCGGGACGACGGAGCCAGACACGGTGGATGCCGTTCTGGCCGACATGGTTCGGGCCAAGCTGGCGATGGACCAGATCGCGCTGGGCGGACGGGCCGTCACGATCCTGGTGCTCAGTCCCGACAGGCGGACCGGGATCCAGGTCCGATCCTGGACCCCCGTGGAACCGGAAGTCGTCGACGATCCGGATCCGCAGACGGATGACGATTGGGAGTCCGATCCGTGGGCCGCGCCGTTCTCGCCGCCGCAGGCCGCTGCGCCCGAGCCGGAGGTCGAGGGGGTCAACCACGCCCTCCATGCCGTGCGGACCGAGGTCGCCACGCGGGGTCTGATCCGCGCCCTGGCGGACGATCCGAAAACGGCGATGACCGCCTTGGTCGCCCGGCTGTTCGGTCAGGTCGCCAGCCGCGCGCATCGCCCGCGCGGCGAGTCCGCGCTCGGGATCACGGCCCAGGCCTTCAATCCCGTCGGCGGACGGGTGATCGAGACGCTCGACGGCGTGGTGCGCCAGCGGCTCGACGACCGGCGCGCTGCCTGGGAGGCGTCGGGATTGACGGTGATCGGCTGGATCCATGGCCTGGACGACGCCGACCGGGCGACCTTCCTCGCCGAGTTGACGGCGCTCACCCTGGACCTGCGGGAGGAGCGGACCAGCCTGATCCGCCGTCCGGCCCGAGCCGAGGCGGCCGAACTGGCCGCCCTCGCCGGCGCCGATCTGACGCGGCACTGGACGCCCGACGCTCCGTTCCTGACGCCGCACTCCAAGCCGCTCCTCCTGGGCATGCTCGAGGCCATGGACCAGGCGGATGTCCGGGCCGCCGCCCTGAAGAAGCCCGAGCTGGTCGCGCTCGTGGCCGAGCGGGCGGCCGCCCGTCGCTGGGCGCCGGCCGGCCTGTCCTGGACCGTCCCTCCCGATCCCGACGAACGAGAGACGGACACTGCGGAGGCGCCGGACGATGACGGGGCCGCGGCCGGCGACCCTGGCACGGACGGCCGGCCGGTTGAGGCGGCTGACGCTGACGCCGGCGCATCGGGAGCGGAGGACGATGGCGCTGGGGCCTTTGAGGTCACTGCCTCCGGTGTGGACGCCCTGGCCCACGCCGCTGAGTGACGACTGATCGGGTGGGACCGTCGCGCCGAAAGGGGCGGCGGTCCTGTCGCAGCCGGGGCCTCGGTCGCCTCGCTTCGTCCGCTCCCTGCGCGGCGGGCGGCGGGGCCCGGCGAAGGCCGTCCCTGGAAGGAGAGGGGAGGAAGGGAGGTCTCGGGCGAAGCGGGATGAAGGAGATCGGCTCCCTCGGCGGCTTCGGATCACAAGGAGACTGACATGCAGACCATGGTGTTCACCGGCCGGTTGGCGGCCGACCCCCAGATCAGCGACGACTTCGGCAAGGCCGTCTTCCGGCTGCTCGAGAAGCGCGGCGTCGATGCGTCCGGCAAGGACCGGCTCGTCGGCGTCAACTGCGTCAGCTGGTCGAAAGGCCTCAACGAGAAGGTCATCGCGCGCGGGCTCGCCCAAGGCTGCGAGGCCGTCGTCATCGGCGCCTTCATCGACACGGCCTACGCGACCAAAGACGGCCAGGAACGCACCGCCAAGGAACTGGTGGTGAACCGCCTGACCGTCCTCGATTGGGCCGAGGCTCGCGACGTCGCCTCCAGCGACGCGACGGCGGACGCCGACCGCGCCGCCGCCTGATCCCCCTCACACGCTTCAATTTTAGGAGACTGACCATGCAATCCCTCACCCTCGAAGGCTATCTGGCCGCCGATCCTTCCATCCTTTCGGCCCAGGGCTCCGGCAAGAAGCGCGCGAGCTTCCGCGTGCTGGAGACCACCCGCTACCGCAAGGCCGACGGCACGCCGGGCGAACGCACCACCGGCTTCAACTGCATCTGCTTCGGCGAGGCGACGACCGAGAAATACATCGCGCCGTTCGCCAAAAAGGGCAGCCGCGTCGTCCTCCAGGGCCATGTCGAGAACGACACCTGGACCGGCAAGGACGGGGTCGAGCACTACGACCTGCGCCTCGTCGTCAGCGACATCCGGCTGAAGAACCGGCGCGAACCGGCCCCGGAGACCGAGCCCGGCGACCGGCAGGTCCAGGAGCCGGCCGGCGGCTACGACCTCAACGACGACATCCCCTTCTGAACGGATGCCGTCTCCCTTCCGCCCGGGTCGCCCAGCGCGGCCCGGGCCTCTTTTCTCAAGGATCACATCCATGACCGACGACCCCGAAACACCTGACGCATTTCCGCCGGACTTCGCAGCCCTCGTCCGACAGGCGGCGGAAGACGACCGGCGCGACGCCGCACTCTTGACGGAGAACAAGACGATCCTGCTCGACCATCTCGCCACGACACCGATCGCCAAGGTGCATGTCGAGTTCGACGGCGAGGGCGATTCCGGCCAGATCGAATACACCCAGGCGTGGACCGCCGATGGGACCGTGGCCGCTCTGCCACCCGACCTCGTCAGCCTGCGGCTGCGCGACGGACTGGACGGCCAGAAGCGAACGCAGGAGCAGACGCTGGAGCAGGCGATCGAGACCCTCGTCTATGACGCGCTCGCCCAGACCCACGGCGGCTGGGAGAACAACGAAGGCGGCTTCGGAGCCTTTGTGTTCGACGTCGGCGCCAGGACGCTTCGGCTGACCATGAATGCGCGGGTCACCGAGACCCTCGTCTCCCGGCACGGGTTCTAGGGAGGGCGTGATGGGACATTGCTATCATCACGCCCTGTCGTCGGCGAAACGCTGGGGCGGCACGGCTGAGGACTTCCTTCCGCTTCACAGCTGGTTCGACGAGTCCAAGGCCATCACCGCCGACTTCCGGCATCGCGCCCTGCGCCACCACGCGGAAGGCATCTTCATGCTGGAGCGGGTCTTCGGGCCGACCGTGACGCTCTCGACCGGCCGGATCGTGCCCGTTCGACTGATCGGCGAACAGCATGTCCGGGAGGATATCGGCTTCATTCCGGGCTTCACCGACTGGGCGCGGGCGATCCGTCCCCTGCCGTGGATGGGGCGGGCGCAGCCCATTCACCGAGACGTCGATCCCTTCGCCATCGCCGAGTGAAAGGCGGCCCGGGTTCCCTGGACCCGGGCCGTTTCCGCGCTGCGCCGACGGCGCGGGAGTCGGGAGGAAGGGCGGAGGGGGGCGGGCCGATCGGGCCTGCTGGCTTCGGAGTCTCGCCATGACCAAATCCGCCTGGACCGACGACCGCGTTGGTCGCCTCAAGATGCTCTGGTTCGAGGGTCGGACCGCCGACCAGATCGCCCGCGAACTGCAAAACGGGATCAGCCGAAGTGCGGTGCTGGGAAAGGTGCACCGGCTCGGCCTGTCGGCCGGAAGGCCGGGGAGGCCGCCTGTCTCCCAAACCGCGGCGCCCCGGGCGCGCATCGAGAGGGCTATAGCTGGGCCGGTTGAACGGGCGGCAGCCGGCGCCGCATCGGTCCCGGTCGAACGCGCGCCCGACCTGCCGACCGGTGGGCTGACGATCCTGACGGTGGGGCGCGGCCAGTGCCGGTGGCCTTACGGCGATCCCGCTCATGCCGGCTTCTCCCTCTGCGGCCGACCGGTGGCCAGGGGCGCCTTCTGCGTCGGCCACGCGCAGGTGGGCTATCGGACGCCGCCGGGCGGCGCTCCGTCGCTGTTCAGCCTTGCAGGGCTGGCCTGACGCCAGACTTCGTTTTTTCGACGTGCGTGTGATGATGATCGACGGCGGCCTCCCGGAGGTCGCCGTTTCGCTTTGCGCCGGGGCAATCGACCGGACAGGACGGCGGCTCGCCGCCGTCGGGATAAGCTTGGCGCTGGGTCGTCGTCCGCATCGGCGCAAGCGATGCGCCGAGTGGTGTCGTCGTCGCGAAGGGCGACGACGACTTGCCCCCACACAACGCCCTCCGATCTTGTCATATCACCCCGGAAGTCAACGGCTGCGCCGTTCCCCTTCGAAGGCCGCAAGCGGCGGCCTCCTCCGGTGACTGCCGGGGACCCCGATATGGCCAAGACCGGGGTCGTTGCGCATGGGGCGCACGGCGTTCTCAAGGAATGTTCCAATGACCTTCTACAGCCATCCCTTCATCGCCTCCGCTTCCCAGAAGTCCGACTCCGCCTTCGACGACCTGACCGCCTCCTTGAACGAGGCTCGCCCGCATCCGACGGAGGAGGCTCTGGTCCAACTCGGGCGCGCCCTGATGACCGAGCTGTTGGACGTGATCTCCGACACCGCGCTTGAAGACTACCAGACGATTCTGGGAGAGGCCCTGATCGGCGCCTTCCATTCGGCGGCCGGACGGATCGAACGCGATGCGGATCGAGCGCGCGATACGATGCGATCGCTCGACCGGGACTTCGACGGGTCGGAGGCGGCCGACACCGAGCTCCAGGAAGCCACTGCGAAAGCCCGGGCGGGCGATGCGGCGACCCAGGCCGGTGAACTGATCCGGGATGCGGCGTCTGAGACCTGGACGGTCGCGACCGGGGAGGTCTGGACAGCCTGGCGGGGCAGCCGTCGAGGTACGCATCTGACGGCGGCCCAGCTGGAAGCGAAACAGGCGATCAAGGCGATCAGGCAACGGCGGTCCGGAGAGGCCGATCCGGGCGGACCGGTGGTCGCCTTCCGGGGCGCGCCGACGGCCGACAGCGCGGAAGACGCTGGCCGGATCTTCGACGCCCTCAACTGGGCGAAACAGGAGTGGCCGGACATGGCTCTGGCGACGACCGGGGCGAAGGGCTCCGAGAAGCTGGCGATCAAATGGGCCCAGCAGAAGGGGGTGACCCTGATCCTCGCCCGGGCGGATTTCGACACCCACGGCAAGGCGGCTCCCTTCCGGGCGAACGACGAACTGATCGCCCTCGAGCCGGAGGTCTGTCTGACCCTGGTCCATTCGGTGGACCGGGCGCGGGCGGATCATCGACCGTTCGGACCGGCGCTCAACTTCGGACAGAAGGCGATGGAGACGGGGCTGCGGCACGTGTCCATCAAGGCGCGGGCCGCCTGACAGATCAGGCCTGAAATCAACGACCCGCTCGGCTTCGGCCGGGCGGGTTTTTGTTTGTCATCCGGGCGCGGTCGGAAGGACGTTGCAGGCCCGGCGGCAGGGTGTGCCTTTCGGAGACGGCCTTCGTTTCTGTTGATCGGGCATGTCGGCTCGTGATTGCGATGTATGACAATCTACAAAAAGGGATGGAGGGCAAGATAAAAGGGAGTTTCTGGTGCTTCGCGTTTCCTCTATTCTGTCCGTGACTTAGGCGAGGTGACTTAGGCTCTTGGCGACTTGCGATGAGTTGCCTGATGGCGAAGGCCTTCTCCCTCTGCCGGGAGCGGTCGAATGCTGATCCGAAGCGCCATCGACGAACGGCTGTCGGCCGGGTCCGGTCAGGACGCCGACGGGCTTCGGTTGAGTCTGCCGCTTTCGTTGAAGACGGATCGCGCCGGGGTCCGCACGGGGATGCTCCAGCGGCTCGCGTGCTCTCGCGCCTTCGCCCTCGGGGACCGCGCCGGTGTGCTGCGGGCGGCGCAGAACCGATCCGGTCGGGCCTTCCGCCTGGACGTCCGTCAGAAGGTGATCGTCAAGGCGCTGGTCTCGCGCCATGCCGGCCGGGGTGCCGAACGCGCGGCGGCCCTTGGAAAGCATGTCGCCTATCTCGGCCGCGCCGGCGCGGGTCTGGAGGGCGAGCGGCCGGAGTTCTTCGATCGGGAGGTGGACGGCCTTCGGCCGGCGGTCGAGACGGCGGGCTGGAGCGAGGACCGGCATCATTTCCGCTTCATCATCTCCCCCGAGCATGGCGAGCGCCTCGACCTGAAATCCTATGTCCGGGAGGTCATGGGACGGGTCTCGGCGGACCTCGGCGAACCGAACCTTACATGGGTGGCGACCTGCCATTTCGACACCGACCAACCGCATGCCCATGTGCTGGTTCGCGGGCGACGGGAGGACGGACGCGACCTGGTCATTCCGCGCGATTACATCGGCTACGGCTTCCGGGCGCGGGCGCAGGAGGTGGCACAGGAGCGGCTTGGCGATCTCTCCCGGGTCGAGGCGGAGCGGCGGATCTGGAAGGAGACCGAGGCGGACCGGTTCACGGGGTTCGACCGGCGGCTGATCGCGGGGGCCGATGTGGTCGGGAGGGTTGATGATGGGATCGGCTCCACGGACGCTTGGGCGGCGCTGACGAGGGGCCGACTGAGGCATCTCGAGCGACTGGGGCTGGCGACGCGGGTCGGGCGGAGATACCAGCTCGATGGGGATCTGGAGACGAGGCTGCGTACGCTACAAATCCGCAGGGATGTGATCCGGACCCTGAACCAGCGCCGGCTGGAAGGGGCGCGGGACGTCAAAGCTCTCGGCCGGGAACCAGTGCGGGGTGTCGTCGTCAAGACAGGCTTTCATGACGAAGCCGGGGCAGCGCAGTTCGTCGTCGTTCGGGATGCCACAGGCACGGAGCACTACGCCCGTTTGAGGACAGGGAGCGCGGCGGTGAAGGTCGGCCAACAGGCGACGCTCCAGCCGCTGTCCAAGGGGCTCGCGCAGGTCATGTCAGGGCGGGGCGCGGATCTAATCCGATAGAGTTGGCGGCGGCCTTGCCAGAGATCAGGATGCCCGAATCTGGGTGGCCGTTGCGCACGTCCCAGCCGAAAGGCCAAAGGCGGCGGCGCGTGGTTTCAATCATGCTCTCAATGCCCGGCGCATCTATCTTCGCCGCCGTTCGCCGCTACGCCGGTGAGAAGTGGTCCTCGACCGCCCTCAGAATGCTCGAGACTCCGCGCCCCGACGCGTAGATGAGCGGCTTCGCGGTCGGCCGGTGTTCGCGAATGAAGTCTGTGGCCGCATGTTTCGCGGAGAGCCAGACCATGACGAACAGGTCGGAATTCTCCGCAAGCGCCTTCAGTTTGAGTGATCCGCCATGATCGGCGTTACAGTCCACGATCACCCCCGGAGCCGCTTTCTCAATCGCGATCTTGGCTTGTCGCGATGTCGATTCAGTGAGGGTGTAGATCGCGATCCGTTTACCCTCGAGCTTCTCTGAAAGACCATCCGCCTTGGCAGCCGAGTCCCCAAGCTCGGAAATGCCCAGACCTTCCAAGGACCAGCCCAGTTCGGTCGCGAACTCAGCGACGGCGACGCGTTGAAAGCTGCTCAATCGTCCGTAGAGCGGAGCAAGCTTGGAAAGAACATCGTGGAGGAAGGTCGTGCGGGCCGCGTCGTCCGGCGCCGCGGCCCGCATGAAGTCCTCGATGACTTCGAGGAGCCAGTAGGCCATGTCCAATCCGAAGCCATCCCCCGCCAACTCACGGACGTCAGCGATCAGATCGCGGTAGGCGGCGGCAGACAGGCCCGAGGTCAGAAGGGCTTGGATGAGGAGATAGCTCGATTCATAGGTCGAGCGGTTTCGGTTCGGGCTCAGGATGAAAAGCGTCAGGAGAACGGAGTAGACGGGGCGAAGTCCCGGTCGCGGGAAGGCGTCGTCTTTCTGAAGCCAGGCTATGAGGAAGGGCAGCGCCAAGCTGGACCGCTCCGTGGCCAAGGTGTCGTTCTGGGAGGCCTCGATCGCATCCACAAGTTCCTGAACGTGGACGGGGTCGCTCACGACCTCGCTCAAAGACCATTCATCCGCACCAGCACGGGCGACTTCCAGGGCATTGGTGAAATCAGGCTCACGAACCAGAGCGAACCACGCGCTCCAACTGCGGGGGACGCCCGCTTCTGAGGTTTCGGCCTCGACAGACTGAAGCAGGCTTCTGAACGGTTCGGCCGCCCGAAGACGGTCCAGGTCCGCGGCGGAGAGATGGGAGAGGGCCGCCAAGGCGTTTCCGACGGCGTCCAGGCTGTCGATCCGGCCCACCTCCGACAGGGCCTCCCGCGCGACGTCCAGAGACGCCAGTTGCGGCGGTTGCGCGTCGGCCTCAGTCGAAGCCGGTGTTGCGATGGCGGGCCCCAACCAGCCCAGTTGCGACGCCCGGCCTTGTAGCGCCTCGACAAGATCGTGCCGCTCTGGGGTCGACAGCACCTCCAACGCCAGAAGACGCCAGGCCGCCGGGCGAGCATTTTCCGAAAGCGGGGCGGCCATCATCCCCTGACCCAGCGGGCGGACATTCGCCTCGTACTGAGCCTTGGCTTCCTCGGGGTTCCCTGCGTCGAACGCCGCCGCAATATGGACGTGGTACAGGGTTTCGAGGAGGAGGGCCGTGGTGGCCGGGGTACGACGAGCCACGCAAAGGCTGCCGAAGACGGGCAGATTGACGATCCCCGCCCAGTCCTGTGAAGCGGCAAGCACCTGAACTTCGAGCGCGCTGAGATTGAGGGCATCAAGCCGCATCTCAGACCGAAGTTGAGTCAGCAGACGCTCGGCCGGCTCCCTTCGCCCCACGTTGAGATAATCTTGTAACTGCGCCAGCAACCAACTCGTCGGCTCAGGCGCGCCTCGGCGCAGATCGGGAGACCGCGAGATGGTTTCGCGCAGCCGCTTCAATGCTCGCAAGGCCGAGATACGCTTTCGAGCATCCAAAGGGAGCCGGAGCACAGCCGTCGCCGAGGGCGTTGTCGCGCGGATCAGGTCACCTGCCGGCAAATCGGCGGGCAGATCCTCGGGTATGCCGGAGAACGACGTGAGCGTCGGGCCGGCGAAGGCCTTGAGGAGGGGCGCTAGCCGTCGCCAGTCGCGCTGCGACTGAGTGGCCACAAGGATCACAAGCCCCGCGTCCGCGGAGACGACGGGAACCAGGGCCCCTGGAAACGTCGGGTCATCGATCGTCTCGCCGACGAAGGCCGCCAGCGACGTGGTCTCCGGATCCAGGCCATCAAGACCCATCAGGGGCGTCAAGGCGGCTCTGAGGTCCGTCGCAGTCGGTTTGTCGGCACTTATCATCCGACGATCCCTTCCCACTGCGTCTCGAGGAGGACGGCCTGCTCGGCAATGGAGGCTGGATCTGTCCGCAACACCAGATGTTCGCCGTTCACGGAGATTCCGTTGTACGTCAGATTCATCGAGCCACTTAAAAAGTAGTCGGCTCCGAGCAGTCCTTTCGCATGGAAATGCTTTTCGATCGTCCACTTTAGCAGGTCGCCAAACTGACGTTTGAGCGCCTGCAATCGGGCAACGAAATAGTCGTTATGACCATCCTCCCGGATGATGAGTCTGATCGCCACGCCTCTTTTGAGAAGAGCCCGAAGGACAACGGACAACCGAATAGGGGCGGCTGGCCAGTCAGGCTCCAGGGCGGCAAATTGGCGTCCAGAATTATCGATCAGTTCGACGTCAGATATCCACGCGAAGAAGAACCACAGTTTGGGGCTCGGGTTCATCAGTTCGGCGACCAATAGCCCCTGTAAGAGATCGCGGACGGCTTGCGACTGGGCCGGCCCATGAAGATCGCGTGAGGGCGGCGCCATCAGAGCTGTTCTCTCAAGGTGAGCGTGACCACGACATTCAATTCGATCCGTTCGAACCTTTCGACCGTGGGAAAGAACTGAAGAACGCCGACATCGACAGGAGTCGCGACCAATTGGACGATCGCAGCCCGCAGCGCGCGCGTATTCGACGATTCAGCTGACAGTCGTACAACGCCGTGGATTTGAAAGGCGTCCACAAGATCCGCGTGCCAGCCGGGAGCGGCGAGATCGATAAGAGGCGTCGCTTGCCGCATGAAAAGATGTCGAACGACGCCGGGGTCCGTCGTGCGGCCCTGGCGGTACGGGTTGTAGGATTGAAGGGTCTTGAGACGGACCTCGGCTTCTCTCGGCCAAAGAAGGTTTGTCACCGTGCCAATGATCGTCACGCGATCCGCTCCGCCGCTGGGCAGGGCTACGCCGAGGAAGGCGTGCACGCGGGCGGAGAGGTGTTCGTCGCGACTGCAGATGAAAGCAAACTCCCTGAGCCCCAGCGCGAGGCCGAACCGCGCCTCCAAGGCGTCCCAATGATCCAGGAGAGCGCGGACCAGTTCGTCGAGTTCAGGCCCTGAGCCGGGCCGCAACAAGCGGGCATTCAAGGAAACTGACAAGGCGTGGCTTAGATCAATCCCTCCCTGCCGCGCCAGCAGATAGGACAAAGCGTCCCAGTGACCCGCCCGCTCGGCGTGAGACGTCGTTGCCCGCAGAAGCGCCAGGTGATCGGAGATTGACGGATCGGTCCGTGCACGGTCGAGGATTGTTCGCAAACCCACATCGACCATTTCCAAGTCGGTCGGCGCCAACGCCGCCTCAACGGCCGCAAAGAAGATTCGAGGCTCGGCGGCGAAGCGCTCTGCGAACGCCTCCAGAACGCCGGCTCCGCCGAGGGTGGTTTCGCTGATCCAGATGCTCGCCCCGCCGTCTTCACTGTCTCGAACATCGACCAGAAGCGTGTCCAGCGTCGCCTGCTGGGGAGCCGCAGAAATGCTCGCCTGAAGCATCGCTTCGCCGAGCGTATCGAGAACGAGCTTCTTCAGCCAACGGCTGAAGGCGGTTTGATCGGGGTTGGTGATCTCATCGGCGATCGATTGCAGCCGTTGGCGGACCATCGGATCGGCCAGGTGTTCCTCCAGGCCTTGTTGCAAGCGCGTTGATCCGCCGTGCGTGTGGACCGCGCTATCACCCGCCTCGTCGTCATCAACACCCGAAGTCTCATCGACAGCCTCAGGCGGTGCCGTACCGAACAAGATCTCCATCGCCTCGCGAAAGGTCGACTCGAACCGGTGCGCGTGCAGAATATCGGCCTTCACCGCAGCGACATCCCGGCCGCTGGCGGCGGCCTCGGCAAGCAGCGCCGAGACAAGTATTTGGAACAGCCAGTCGCGCTGGAATTCGTTGAGTTCCGACGGGAGAGCGGGATCGGCGCGGAAGCTGTCTTTCAGATACGCCAAGTGGGTGCTTGCGCCCAGGGCCGGGGACAAGGGGGTCGAGACCATCGCATCCATCGCGGTATCCGCGAGATCCAGTCGGAACCCGTCCACCTCGATTTCGAAACCCAGTGCGGCGGGCTGTCCATCATCACTTTCGAACGCCACCCTGATCGAGCGATCGTCGGACAGGGTGCGAACCGTGGCGTTTGCGATCGGGGCGAACCGCCGAACACTGACGCTGGACCGAAAGCGGTGAAGGTGAAACTCGATCCGCTCGACGTAGGGCCGCCAAGCGGACCTCGCCGAGACGGGGATCGAGAGCGGATCGCCGTTCGCCACGAGATCCGAGCGCCAAGACAGTCTCGAGTTGCTGCTCGGGAGCGCAGTGCTGCGCTCGACCTTCTCCAAACGCACGGTCCAGGGCCTGAAAACCATAAGAGGCTCAGCTTGGACGTCCTCGTTCATCGTGCCTTGGAAGACCCCCACGAACTCATGCTCGGCTGCATACTGGCTGATCGCTATCCGCTGCTCAGGTTGGGACGTATCGACCGGCGACCAGTGGGATAGGCCGCCACGCTCAAATGCGAAGCGGCGGGTCACGCGACCGGGAGCGAGTTGATTGAGCGCCTGGACGATTGGCAGATCGTCGCTGCGCTGATTGTGGTTAACCGTCGCCGCTGGCGTTTCGATCCGGACTTCCGGCAAACTCAGATCGCTGAAGAGACTGCGAGGCACAAAATCGGGAAGAGGGTGAAAATCGACCTGAATATCCAAGGTCGCTGTCTCGGTCGGAAAGGCCAGCCGCCACTGGAGTGCAAGCCGCCTGATCAAGGTGGGAACCGCTTCCAGAAGAACAGACCTTGGCGCCTCCCATAACAGGGAGCTCACAGTCACCGGGTCGATGGCGAGGGACGAAGTAAGATAGCCGCTAAGATCGGCCAAGGTCGTCGGATCGCCCTCCGCGAGCTTGCCTAGCAATTCGCGACAAGCCCGAAGAACCGAAATCTGAGACGTCGATGCACGCGGTCTCGGGCCGCTCAAGATGTCCCAGAGCCAAGCCTTCTCGAAGCCCGCAGTCCGCGAAGCCAGCCAGTCGAAGAGCGCGTAGACCGCCTGGATTCGCAGAATGTAAGGGTTTCGAGTGGGGAGGTGTTGAGGATCGAGCGTTGGATCAAACAGATGCTCGTAGGCTTGGTAGAAGGCGCGGTCCCGACCATAGTCCGACAAGACTGTCAGCATGAAGGGCCGCATGGCGCGATCGCGGCCGGCGCGTCCCTTACGCTGGAGGAACGACGCCATGCCTCGCGGAGCCTTATGTTGGATCACCGCGCCGACGGATGGGTCATTGAAGCCCACTTCCAGGGTGGAGGTCGCTACGATGATATTGGCGTGCTGGTTGACGCCCCCGTCCTGCGAGGTGGTTCGTCCGACGACAAGAGGTCGGTCCAACGCGTGACCGATGTCCTCCGCGGCTCGCCACCTCTGGCCCTGGATGTCGCGGGCCGCTGCATCCGGCCCGCCGCCCCGCAATGCCGCCAACGGGCGCCGCGTGGGATCGATCTTGCCGAAAATCGTAAGGCCTTCGGCGTCGCGAAGGTCGTCAAACAGCCGGTTGGTGACGTCGAGGTCGTCCGTGAACAGGAAGGCCTTCCGACCGAACGCGCCCTGGGAGGTGGTCGAACCGGGAAGGTCCAACATCCGGGGGACAAGCATCGATGTCTGGATTGTCGTGGACAGCAGCGAAGACCGGGAGGCGGCGTCCCCGCGCAGGAGGATCTGGTACTCCGCGCCCTCTTCAATGAATTCATCAATGTGAGGCGTTATCTCCGCCACGCGGTCAGGGTTTGCTCCGGTCAGATCCGCGAAGAACCGGGCTGCATCGCCCAAGGTCGCCGACAGACCGACCCAACTGACAGGCGCTCCCAAGAGATGGCGCCAGCGGCGAAAGGTCAGGGCCGCCTGCGCTCCGGACGCGCCCTCATAGGTGTGCACCTCATCGAGAAGGGCGAGAAATGGTTTCCGGTTCGCCGGCACACCGACCCCGAACAGGCCGCGCATCCACTGGTCAGACAGCCGCTGGTTCAGGATTTCGGTGGTGGTGAAGAGGATGTCCGGAGGGCGTTGCTGAAGACGCCGACGCGTCAGAACAATGTGATCCTCGGCAACGCCGCCGTCGCAGTGTGGCCGGGCGCAGACCAGTCGCTCCCGGCCCGCCGCGATGTCCGCGTCTGTCCAAAGCAACTCGCCGTCACAAGTGGGACAGCGCATCCACGGACAGATGAAATCGGATCCGCGTTTCACCCAGCCCTTGTCGGAGATGCTCGCGACGGTCGCCTGGGTCGGCGTTGAACCGAAAAGCGCGCCCAAAACGAGTGGTCGGCGACCGGCGGCGGAGAGCGCGCCGTCGATCGAACGCGACATGCGGAAAGCTTCGGCGAACTGATCCTTGAGAAGTTCGATCCGGGGATACACGGCAATCGCCTTGACCCAGCGGTCTTGATCCACCGCCTCGCCGATGCGGATCATCGCGGGTATGTAGAAGGCGATCGTCTTCCCGCTTCCGGTGCCGGCCGTGATGATCGTCCCGCCATCGTCGATCGGCGCCGCCAAACGTACCGCGGCGCGCTCTTGAAACCCGGCCAGACGCATCCCCGGCCGGCCGGTCAAACTGGTCCAGAGCGCCGATCTGAGCGTCGTCGACGCGAGAAGCGCGCTGTGAGCCTCCAAGATCGCGTCTGGTGTCAAATCCCGGCGCGGAAAGCGCCTCTTTCGACGGTCCACCCGGAAATCGGAAACGAGGTGAGACGCTCCCTGCCAAGGCTTGCCGGAGAACTGCTGCCGATTGCTGACGAGGAGGCGCATGGTCTCCGCAAAGCGAGACCTTATGCGAACGCCGCCCGAGGCGTTGGCGGTCTCGAGGATCGCCCTCGCCTCGACAAGCTCCTCTAACGCCTCCTCGACCTCGCCGCCGGGAAGAAGGCGGGCCACTTCGGTTTCTGACAGCGACCCATCGACAAACCCCCACTCGAGCGAACGCATCTCTGCGGTCTCGATCGCGTCGAGCAAGCGAAGCGCTTGCGAGGAGAGAGTCATGTTGGGCTTACCGAATCTTGATGCGGAAGGCGTTGGTAAGGGATCTTTGTTTCAGCCAATCGACGACTTCGTCGGACAGCAGGGCGAGCGGAGCGCCCTCGCCTGCGCACGCTCTGATAAATGTGAGGACCCCTTCTGGAATCCCTTCGGCGGTCAGGTCCGCCCAAGCAGAATTGTGGGCGGTCAGGAGACTGTCGAGTTGGACCATCGCGGCTGAAACGTTCGACGGCACAGTCGCAGCGAGCGCGGTGATACTCGTGCGGCACTGCTTGATGGTCGCGATACTGTTTCGGAACTGTGGAAGGGCCGACAGGGCCGTCAGCACGTCGTCGGAACTGAGGTTGCTCTTCTGCGACACCCACTGGCTCCACGCCACGCTCGAGGCCTTCTCCGCAGCCGTTGCAAGACCGGCCAAGCGATCGACAAAACCAAATCTGAGGTCGAATGGCGGGTCGGCCAGAACCTTGGGGTCCGTGGCGACGGCGATCCGCAGCGCCCCGGCCTTGTCCATCAGGCCCGCAGCATCCGTGGCCGTATACTCGACCGAAACGCCCGCTTGGTTGAGCTGCGCGAGCAAAGTCTGCGCCATTTCAACCTTGCCCGCAGCGTTCGTGAACTGCGTCGCCCGGGTCCGCAGTTGCTCGGCCTCGTAAGCGCCTGCCTTGATCTTCTCGTATTCAGTGACTTTCGACGCCAGCGCCGCCGCACGCTCAAGCAGCATGACCGTCTCCAATCCCGCCGCCCATGCCGGCGAGAGTCGTTTCAATGCCCGACAGCGCCACGTCAATTTCCTTGAGACTCTCGGAGATCGCCTCATGTTTGGCCCGGTGCTCGTCGCCGTAGGCGCCGAGGTTCTGGTCGACAGAATCCAGATAAGCCTCGGCTGCCTTGCGCAGCTTCGTTCCCCCCTCGACCCCCGCCCTTCGCCCGCGTCCGAAATAGGCAAGCGCCGTCACCGGATCCTCGATCTTGGCCAAGGCGCGACACGCTGTGACGCTGTCATCAAACTGAACGGTCTTGAAGCCCTCTATGGCGTCGGTGAGCGCTTGAGAAGTGCCGCGAGTGTTCAGACCGGCTTGCGCCACGACCTGGGCCGCGGTTGTCAGGCTTGCCACGATAACGGCGCGCGTGGCGCTTTCTCCGAAAGCGTTGTCCATCTCGGTCAGCCACTGGCGCCGGAGTTGCCATTCCGCTGATGCTGCAATCGGGAGAGCGACTGACAACTCTCTGTAAAGTTTTGCTGCCTCGCCAAGATCGTCCGGTGGCGGCGACAGCTCCAACCGCCACTTGGCCTGGCGGAGCGCTCGGATTGTCGGCACATAGCGCCGGGGATCCAACATCGCGCCGACCTGTCCACCTTTCTGACTGGAGATACGCGACCGGGCCAGTGTGACCAGTTTCTCCCGATTCTTGGTCAGCTTGTCGAACACCGCGCGCATCTCGCTCGCGGAACTCGGGCACTCCGGAGGAAGGGGAGCGAAGGCGGCGTCGGCCATCTCCGCGATGGTGGCGTCCGGTTTGAGCCGACCGCCAATCGCCGCTGCGACACAGAGCAGATCCAGGGCAGCAGATGACGGTGACCAATCCGGTGATGGCGCGCTGATCTGCAGAAGCTGCGTCTCGACGCTCCGCGTCCAGGATTCCATGCAATCCAGGAAGGCCGACAGCATTTTCTCGCCTTCGGGAAACTCCCAACCCTGTTTGCTCTTGCTCGCCCGCAACAGGCCTTGGAGGGCCAGCCCCGTCGTCGCGGCGTCTGCATACGCGCCTGGAATCTTCAGCTTGATCGCAACATGCTCTTGAACCTGAGTGTTCTGGCGATCGAAACTGATGCTCCCGGTTTGCAGCGGCCTCTGGGACCTGCCCACATAGACGGCCTTCGACAGACCAATCATGTCCCAGTCGACCGCTTCGGAGATCGCCGAGAACAGCAAGGTGCGCAGGGTTCCCGCGACCGTTTGATCGAGACCCTCGCCGGCGACCCATTGCTCAATAGCAATATCTTCGCGACTCGCCTGCCCGGAAGGGGGGGATGGCGTGGTGCCCCCGTGCGGTGCCAACACCTCCGGCAACCCTTTGGCGATTTCATCCGCACCTGGAATGGCGGGAACATCGAACGCTTCGTGCAATACGCGGTCGAGTTTTACGACCTTTCCGCTTCCGTCGTAGAGATCGAGAAAGGCCATCCAGCGATCTGCGATCTGAGGGTTGGCGTTTCTCAGTTGGTTCTGCGCGGATAGGCTCAGGCGCTTCACGCCTCCCAGCTTCAGAAGCAGTTCCGGCGAAGGGTACTGCCCAACCGCGATCGATTGAGCGCCATTGTCCAGCACCTCCACCAGCAGGTCGTTCTGCAAGATTCGGGGATTGAGACGTTCCGGAAAGCCCGGATCGACGCGGCCCGTGCCGTTGACTAGCGCGGTCGATGTGAAGGGATAGAGACCATAGCCGTCCACCTCGCCGAACGTCGCGTGACATTCGATGATGTGAGGACAGTTCGCGCAAGCTGAGGGAATGGCGTCTCCCGCCTGGGCGGACTCACTCCACTCACGCACGCCTTCCTGACCAAGACGAGCGGCGTTCAGATACCTCGCCGCAAAGGCGCTAAGACTCGTCGCGGTGACTTGCCTCCCGCCGATCTTTCCGGCGGATCTGTCCATGTCCACGAGATGGGTGGTCCGCATGTATGCGGTCTCGGCCACGCTTCCGAAAAAGCCGGTGGTGACGGCGATCGCGGATCTCATCTTGCACAGTCGTTCGTCGCCATGGGTCGTCATCGTCTGAAGGAGAGCGCGATCAATCCCTTGCAGACGGGCGAACTCCTCGACGAGGAGGACGAGTTCCTGGCCCTTGGTTTTGAGGTGCGCCCGGAGACGCGTCATCAGTTCCTCGACACGGTCACCGGTGAAGCTGAGCGTCCTGGCAGTGGCGCGATCAAGGTTCCGATTGATAATCTCGACCGCCAGCGCCCGATAGGCGGTCGGATCCAACTCGATGACAGCGATGGCGTCGCGGGCCTGTTGGGAGGCGTTCAGATAATCGCTTCCTCCGAGCATGAGGTCATCGATCGCGAACGTTCGCCGCTTGTCAGGTCGATCGGTCGCTGTCGAGGTCGCAAAGATATGATCGACGATCTCCGCAACGATGCTGTCGTCGCCGAGAAAGTGGGCCGCACGTATATGCGGGTCCTGGAAGAGATCGGGAAGACAGCGGACAAGCTCGACCTCCACCTCGTCAGCGTCCGCCGGCAAGACTTCTTCGCGGATGGTCTGCGCGAGATCGTTCAGAAGTTGCTGCTTCTGTCCGTTGCGGCTCGCGGTCCCGTCGCCAGAAGCGTTCAGCGTGTCCAGAAAACCTTGGCGTTCCTCCGGCGGCAGCTTGTCTATGATCATCCTGACGATCGTGCGCAGGCTTGTGCCGGACTTTCGAACCGTCAGGATTAGGGTGCGCTCGTCGGACTTCAGATGCATCCTCATCCAGTGAACGAGATGGGATTTGCCCGATCCCGTTTCCCCCAAGATGGCGGCGAGGACGTGCGGGCGGTCGCTTCGCATGAAGTCTTCGAGGAACGCCGCCGCTGACGTCTCTACGAAGGAGCCGCCCGTGACCTCCTGGAAGGCCTTTCCGACCCTGGGGCTGACCATTAAATTCCAGTCAGTATGGACCGCGCGAAAGAGGTCGTCGGGCATGTGCTCGGCGAAGGGGTTGATGACCTCGCGGACGGAGCGTGGGTCCCAGCACAGGAAGTTCTTCATGCGGTCGGGACCTTCAGCGTGATTTGGCTGACCCGCTCTTCGACGTTCATGCCCAGATTCAGGATTCGCGATGGCGCATCAGCGATCGCTTCGAGGGCGATGATCTGGCGGTTCGCCAGCCGCTTCAGGGCAAAGCTCGTCGCTATCGACAGACGGGAAGTGCCGCTCTCGGTCGGTGCGGCCTTGCGCAGCGCATCGTAACGTTTCCGGGCGCTTCCACCCTCAAAAACGGGATAGATCGCAGACAGGCGGGATAGGAACGTGTCGGCCGAGAGCGTTGTTTCCGAGCCGAAGATATCCGGAAGGGCCGCGGCTATGGCGCGCGTTGGATCCACAAAAACCTGCCGGGCGCCGACAGCGTCGTCACCAGCGCTGCCGACGATCGTCGCAAACCCCAGATGCCGCGCCCAATAGACGAAATTCTGATAGCGGTTCACAGATGTCAGTTCAGTCTGTGGGGCGTTGTTGTCGCCGATCTCGAACTTGATCCTGTTCTGCGGACCCTCGCTGAAGTTGAGCGGGTGCAGGGGGCTGCAGTCGAGAAACCAACACATCGCCAGCATGAACGCGGCATGGCCCGTCTCCTCCGCCCTGGCCGGGTCGAACAGGGTTTGGAGCATGAACGACCGGAAACGATCCTCGATCGGTGCCTTTGACGAGCCGACGGTCTTGGCGTTCGAGGTCACCCTCAGCCGTCCGTCTTCCTCTTCGATCAGACCAAGGCGCTTCGCCTCGGACAGGGAGTTGACGAATAGGGTCGTCGACGAGTCTGACTCTTCCTGAGACTTACTGGCGCTGAGCGAGGGCGGCGTCGCCCAAGCCTCGAACTTGGCGCGGCTCTCGCCGTTCTCGCTGTCAATCAGGAACGCATAGAGGCTGAACAGCCGGTTTGGCACGGCCTGGGCCGTCGTTACGATGCTCATTGAGACAGTCTCGAGTTGAACTCGTCAAGGGTAAGTGTCCGTCCGCCGAAGACCTGCCGAAGCGGGCGGCCATCAGGGGCGATCTGATCGACGGGCGCCAGAAAAATCCGCGGTGAGTCCGCACGACTGACCAGGTTCTGTGGCACCAGGACCTGGTCGGCGCCGACGAGCACGATCTCTGCACCGTTCGGGAGTCGGGACCGCGCCAGGCTGGACGGTTCGGCAACGAAGAACGGCCGCTTTGCCGCGAAATCGAGCAGGCGATCCATCGCGAAGGGTGATTTCCCCAGCACAATCAACTTGGAGACGCCCAATCGTTCAAGCCGCCGGAGACTGGCCGCGAAACGTCGTGAGGCCGAGGTCGGGAGTTCGTCGGGGTAAAGGACAAGGAGCCGCAGGTTGCGGTCGAACAGGTCTGCCAGCGCGGGGTCGAGGGCGGGCATCCACGGGCTCTTCGGCTCCCCCATTTCAACGGTCGGCTTCCTGTCTTGCGGTGATGATCGACACCGGCCGCAGCGGCTGCATTCGCGTCCGACGCTGCCTTTGCCGTACAGTTCTTCCAGAATGCCGGCGGGGCATTCGTCGCCCTTCAGAAACCGCCTCATGAGCGCAAGATTGTCGCGGCTCGCTTGCCGACTTGTAAGGCGCACCGGCTCGACCTTGGCGACCCAGATGGCCGGGTCGAGGTGCCGTTCATCTCGGATGTCGATTTCCAGCCACTCTCCGGCCTGCGCCGGTTTCGGGCTGGGGGCGCCGAGCAGTTCGACGAGTCCGGCACGGGCCAGGAGCGCTACCGTGCGGAGGTTCCAATCCGTATTGGCATCGCCGAACATATCGATATCCGCGCCGGAGGCCCCTGGTCGGCCATCGATCCGGACCGCGAACCGACCGTTGGACAGAGGGATTTTCCGCTCGAACAGTTCGGTCCAGCGTTCCAATCCGCGATCGACGCCGATGATTTTCTGCCGGTTGATCTCCTCCGCCATGGCGAAATCCGACGTTGCCGGAACGGCGATGGACAAGGCCGCCATTCCGTCACGGCCGCCCCGCCCGACTTCCTGGTAAAAGCGGTCGAGCGTCTCGGGAACGCAGGCGTGAATCACGGTGCGGGCATGGGCGTAATCGATGCCAAGACCAAACGCGGATGTGCCAACGACGATGTCGAGGCGACCATCCCGCCATTGCTCCACAACCGCTTCACGATCATCGCGTCGGCTTTGTCCATGCATCACGCCCAACCGACTGAACCCCGCCTTCTTCAGTCGCGAATACCAGTCCTTGGCGTGCTGGACCTCGGTGACATAGACGACGGCAGGACGGGGAGCGTGATGAAGCGCATCGAGGACCCGTTCGACACGGATCGGTTCGGCGGCGGCTTCGGCGACCCAGTAGTCGGGTTCGGGACGCAGCTTCACGACGGAAAGGCTCTCGAACGGTCCGCCCGTCCCAAAGAGGGACCGCAGAGTTTCGAGGGAACTATCGGTCAAGGTTGCGGACAGAAGGATCGTCCTCATCCGGTCCACGGGCGGAGACGCCGCCATCAGTTCCCGGCGAAGGCCGCTGAGTTCCTGAAATTCGGTCCGGAAGCCCGTTCCCCATTGATCAACAAGATGCGCTTCATCAATGACGAGCGCCCGCAGCACCCCTGCTTCGGCGGCTCTTCTAAGTGAACTCCGCAGGGTGCCGCACGCCGCTTCGGGGGAGGCGAAGCAGAGACCTTGGGTCCCGTCCGCTATGCAATCGGCGATGATCTTGTTTTGAGCCGCGTTTCCTCCCTGAAATGCCAACGGTTTGGCCAGGCCGCAGACGGTCTCGGCTTCCTGCTCGTGGTTCAGCCCGAGCGCGACCGTCGGAACGATGACAAGCGTCACCCCGCCTCGATCATCCTGTTGCCCTCCAGCAAACCCAACGCTCTGGATCAACTGGAACACCATGCTCTTGCCCTCCCCAGTCGGAAGCGCGATGGCCAGGGTTCCGCCGGAGGGGGTGCTCAGAGCAGCCCGAACGGCCGCGCGCTGCCCAGGGCTTCGATAGGTGGTTCGGCCAACGGAGGCGAGGAAGGGGTCGCCTTCGGAGTTCTTGGAATTGAACCTGCGCCTTACGGTTTCTGCGCAGACGTAGTCGTCGATCCCGCCGGGGTCGGGATTTGAAAGCCAATCCGGTCGCCACGGCAGAGCTTCCACGCGGACACCCGCAGGCGTGGCCATCGCCGAACAACCGATCAGGCTCCAGTCCTGGAAGGCCAGCAGACGAAGATGGGAGACGACAACGGAAGGGACGACGGCGTGGTCACGACGACCGTATTCATGTCTCAGCGTCTGTCGAAGGAGCAGCGCAAGGTCCTTCGGACTTGCTTTCTGCGGCTGTTCGACAAGCGCCGCACGAAGGCGCTCCACGGACGGTGACGCGGCGGTCCAGACAGCCTCCTGACCGTCTCCACGAACGAGCGCGGCCAGAGCTTCGAAAGCGTCATGCCCCCCCAAACTAGGCATTTGCACTCAGGCCCGGTCGAGTGCCGGAAATGACGAACAGACCCATAGCGTCGAGGCGGATCGCTGGCTCCTGAAGACCCGGGAGGATCGCTTCGATCATCGCGCTTTCGAAATCGTCTGCGTCGTCCGCGGCGGACTTGCTGGACCGTCGGTTACGGCGGCGCTGCAGATCGGCGCGAGCAGCTTCCGTCGCGCTGCGAAGAGCGTGCTCGTAATCAGAGGATCGCGCGATGGCGTGTCGGGCGCTGTCGCGAACCGCGCGACACGCGGCCTGCAGCTTCTCCGGATCAATGAGGGCGTCGAGGAGCCGTTGCCGACTGCCAAGATTGGTGTCGGCATAGGTCTGCACCTCCCCCGCCTTGCGATAGGGACGTTCCAGAATCTCGATCAGCCCTTCGTCCGAAACTGGATCGGCGTTGATGTCGATGTAGAGAGTTTCGTTGCGGCTCCGGAAATATTGTTGAGCCCGCCTCGCAAGCGCGAGTTCCGAGCTGCTGGGGGCAAGGAGGTCCGCAACGGGAAGGTCGGGCTCGACGACGAGGCACAGACGGAAGCCGAGCCAGGGGTCACCGGTCCAGGCGGATGTCGTTCGCCAAGTCATGAACGCGGTGCCGCGATCATCCCATCGGGTGAACCTCTCCAGGACATCTACCAGCGGAGCGCCGGGCCTGAGCAGTTCGACGTCTTGCCGGCGGGTGGCGACGCGGCGTCGCCAGGTCACGGCCTTTTGGTTGTCAGTCGGGAAAAGCGAGAGCCAGGGGAGGCGCGGGATCAAGGTCTGTTTTGTTGCCCCAAGTTTAAAGGGGTCAGGGGCCGGCCATTCGAATGGTCGCTTCGTCAATTGAAGTCCGCCGACGATCCACGCATCCACCTCGCGTTCGAGACCTTCCTCGTCTTCCTCGGCGTCTTCCATGGATTGGATGAAATCCTCGACGGGCCGCTCCGACAGGGCAAGGCGGTCCAGGGCATACTGTTCATGCTGCGAAGATCGCTCTTCAGCGATCCGACCTCGGATCTCCGCCGCAAAAGCCGATAGCGCCGGAGGACCCTCACGGAAGAGGCGTTTGAAGGCCTCGACCTCGATGTCTTCAATCAGGAACTGAACGTCGCTGACTGAGCGGTTGAAGATGTGAAGCCCCTCGCCGAGAAAATCCAGCCAGGCCTGCCAAGGACTTGTCTCTTCATCCGTCGGCAGAAGAACACGATGTCGGATGATGGTCTGCTTCCGGCCGAAGCGGTCTAGGCGGCCGATCCGTTGCTCCAGACGGGCGGCCGACGTCGGAACGTCCAGGTGGACGATCGCGTCGGCGCAACTCAGGTTGAGGCCCTCCTCACCCCATTGATCGGTCACTAGAACTGCTGCGCTTTTCGTCGAGGCGAAGGCCGACGCGTCTAGTCCGGTTTCATTAGCCGAAGTCACATGGAAAACAGCAAGGTCATCGGTCCGGATCTGCAACGCCGATTGGAAGGCGGCGGCCACTGCTTGAGACGAGGCGAAAGCGACGATCTTGGGATGCGACGTTGAACTCCTGAGGGTCTTGAGAAGACGGGCGGTGCTTTCCACCATCGTCTCGATCCGAGGCGTTATCGAAGCCTCTGCCGCGGCCTGCACCAGACCGGCGATGAGATCGGCCTCCCCGGCGAACGCGACGGCCTCTTCGGAGAGCAGAGTTCGCAACTCTTCCGGCGTTCGGCTGGAAAGATCGAGGAGCAATCGATAGCGCTCCGACAGTCGGTGCAGTGCCTCGTCGTCGTTCAAAGACGATTCTACGGCTGCGAACCGCCACGCTTCCAAGGCCTGTAGAAGGTTCGGCAGATTCTCGTCGGGATCGCTCTCAGTCCGAACATGCCCGAGGTCGACGTCGCCCGCTACGGCCGGCCCTCGGGGCATGAACTCCCAGCCTTGGGCGTCCGCGCGACGTGACCGGATCAAGCGCTGGTGAATGCGATAGGTGTCGGCGACATGTTGCTTGAGCGACAGGCAAAGGTCGGCGACCCGTTCCGGAGCCTCCCGGGGCGCCGCCACGAGTTGCGGGGCCAATCGTCGAACCTCGGGATCGTCGGGAAACAGACGTTCGAGTTCCAAGGCGCGTTGGCGAAGAACAAGTCCCGGGCTTTCGGGCGCCAAGCTCAGAAGCAGCTTCCCGATATCGCGGCGGCGTTCGAGCTTGACCCGAAAGCCATCAAGGTCGTCGAGCTTGTGGGTCGCTGGATCAAGAAGGTTGAGAAGGGCCAGGAACTTCCGCTCCTGTCCCAGCGTCGGGGTTGCTGAGAGGAGCAGGAGAACCGGCGCCGCGTGGGCGAGCCGAACCAACCGGTCCGACGCCTCCTTCAGCGGCCCGTCATCATTGCCCACGAGGTGGTGGGCCTCATCGACAACCAGAATGTCGGGCGTTCGGGTCACGCGCTCCAAGTCGGCATGGGTGCAAACCTCAAAGGCCGCTTCGAACTGATCTAGCCTCAGCTTGCCGCTGAGTTCAGCCCGCCACTGGTCGCAGAGGTGGGGCGGCGTGGCAATCAGGATGCTAAGGTCCGGATTGTCGATCAAATGCTGGCGCAAGATCAAACCGGCTTCGATCGTCTTTCCGAGGCCGACCTCATCCGCCAGAAGATATCGTTGGACCGGATCCGTCAGAACCCTGCGTACCGCAGCGATCTGATGCGGCACAAAATCGATGCCCGCCGACATCAACGCCGTCAGACCTTGTGAGGCGCTCCGAAGATTTCGGAGCGGCTCAATCGCGCTTCGTCTCCGATCATGGAGATATTGGCTCTCAGAGCCACCAAAGGCGAGAATCTCGGCTGGGTCCTCCGGCACGTTCCAAGGGCGCACGAACAGGTCGAGTTCGCTGAAATCGCCTTGGCGGCCGTTCGGGAAGCGAACCTCGTAATCCACTAGTCCATTGCCGACGGCCAGATAGCCGGTGACGCGGCCCACGCGGACCGAATCGTCCCTACGAACGTAGACACGGGTCTGCGGGCTCAAATAGGCGCGTTCGAGGTCGGCAAACGCAAATACTTGAGTGTCGGACCGGGTCGCTGAATGGAAGATCGACACACAGCATTGATCGCCCTCGACGGACTCGAGTTTTACGACGCCTCTCTGTCCTGGCAGCGAGAAGAGCATGCCTTTGAAGAGCAAGCCGACCCCTTACGAACACCTCATCCCAGCCAAGGTTGTTCCACGATGTCGAAGTGCGACGCAACCGTAACCTTCGATTTTCAACGGCTTTCTCGCAGGCGTTGAGGCCCGGAACGGGAGTTCAGGCCGCGTTCGCACGCCAGCGTTCGAAACCCGATTTGCGCAGATCGCATGCCGGGCAGTCGCCACATCCGCGCCCCCAGGCGTTGAGGGTTTCGACGTCGCCCCTGTAGCAGGTGAGTGTCTCGGCGCGGATGAGCTCGACCAGTTTCGGGCCCCCGATCTGATCCGCCATGGCCCAGGTCTGGGCTTTGTCGATCCACATCAGCGGCGTTTGCAGCACGAGACGGGACTCCATGCCCAGGTTGATGGAGACCTGAAGCGCCTTGATGGTGTCGTCACGGCAGTCGGGGTAGCCGGAATAGTCCGTCTCACAGACGCCTGTGACGACGTGCTTCAGCCCACGCCGGTAGGCGATAGCGGCCGCGAAGGTGAGGAACAGCAGGTTGCGACCCGGCACGAAGGTGTTCGGCAGGCCCGAGGCGGTCGTTGCGATCTCCACGTCCTTTGTCAGGGCCGTCTCACTGATCTCGCCCAGGACGCCGAGGTCGAGGACGCGGTCTTCGCCGAGCCGGTCGTTCCAGTCCTTGTGGGTGCGGATCTTTTCGAGGACGACGGTGCGGGCGTCGAGCTCCGCCACGTGCCGCTGGCCGTAGTTGAAGCCGATCGTCTCGACGCGCTCGAACCGGTCGAGCGCCCAGGCCAGACAGGTGGCCGAGTCCTGGCCGCCGGAGAAGAGGACCAGGGCGCAGCTCACGCCCCTTCGCCGAAATAGGTGACGCGGTCCTCTGTGGAGTCGCGCAGCACGGCGACGCTGTGGAGGTTCGAGATCTCGTCCTCAAGCTTGCGCCAGATATAGGCGCACAGATTCTCCATCGTGCCCGGACCGAGATCGTTGATCTCGTCGAGGAAGCGGTGGTCGAGGGCGTCACGGGCCTGGGCGAGCTTCTTGGCCAGGAGACCCGTGTCGATGATCATCCCCGTTTCGGGGTCCGGCTTGCCGCGCAGGGTCACTTCGGCGCGGTAGGAGTGGCCGTGTATGCGGCGGCTGCCCTCGGTCTCGATCTCGCGCTCGAGAGTGTGGGCGGCGTCGAACCGGAATTGTTTGGTCAGTTCATACATGGCGTCGGTCGCAGAAGATCATGAGTCGGCGGATTGGAGCAGTTCCGGTTGCGCTTCGGCGGCCGCGGCCGCTCCGGCCCGGCGCGCTCGGAGGTCGCGGCGGACAATGCCCTCGACGTGCTTGGTCAACAGCGTCACGTCGCTGCTGGTGACATTGACCGCCTTCCAATGGCGAACGTCGCCATTGCCGAAGTCCCAGCTCCCCGACGTCCAGGCCGTGCGACCCTCGAGAGCGGCCAGACCCTTGGCGAACTCGCTCCAGGTGCGGGCGTTGTCGAGGGTCGCCAGCGTTTCCATCACAAAGCCCATCGACTGGATGCCGGCGCCGTGGACCAGACGTGACGAGGCCGGCTTGTGACCCCACCAGTCCTCCGGAAAGACCATCTGCACAGCCTTGAAGAACTCGCTGATGAGGTCGAAGCACTTCCTGGGGCCGTTGGGCTCGAGCACCAAAAGCCGCATGACGCCGTCGCTCAGGGAGTTCATCAGAACCTTCTGGATAGAGGTGTCCTTGAGGATCCCGGAGGGGTTGGTGTGCTGATAGATCTGCCCCTTAAGTGAGGACGCCTGGCTGAAGTTCAGCCGTTCGGTCAGCTGCGCGGCCATGGCCCGGCTCTGCATCCGGTCCGGCAGACCATCCACCGTCGGCAGCAGTTCATAGATGAGGGACTTGGGCAGGGGTCTGGTGTTGTTGATGAGGACGAACTGACGCCGCAACTCGGCCTCGTCCCGGCAGACCAGCAAGGAAACGAAGAGCTGGAAATCCGACCGGCCCGAGAGATTCAGGGCTGTCAGGCGTTGCTGTCCATCGACCACGAGCCCCTTGGCGCATTTGTCGAGATTGATCGTCACGCGGCAGATCCCCCCGTCGAGTTCCTCGATCGCGACGCCGCTCGTGAAGGCCACGACGATGGCGTTGGGAAGGACGGCCGCAGGCGTCTCCAGATAGTCTTTGATCTCGCGAATGTGGCCCGCGATCTGAGGGCGCTGGAAGCCGCTAAGGGTACCCTCGGCGTCCCGACCGACCCGATCGATTTCGGCGAACTGCAGGACCTGGCCGGCGGTGGCGGCGAAGGTCAGCACATCATGCTCGGGGCTTTGGCGCGCCCGCGCCGCGAGGAAGGTCAGGATCGTCATAGGCTTTGGTCTCGGTTCGAAGGCAGGGCGTTCACTACGGTCTTGAAGGCGGCGAGGTTGTGAATTCCGCGCCGCTTGTTGCGGTTGCTTGCCCGGAAGATCATCACCTCGATTCCGACATCCTTGCAGATGCGGCAATCGCACTTTCGCCAAGGCTTGTCGGCCAAGGTGGTGCGGTAGCGGCCGCGCAGTTTTTCGATGGTCCGGTGATCGCGAACATCCTCATAGGCTTGGCCGGTGGCCAGGACGGCGTTGTAGGCGAGGACCGTTTCCAACACGCCCTCAAGGTCCTGATCGTCATGATCATAGGCCCGAAGCGCGGCCAGGGCGTTGACCTCCAGGCGCGTGAGTTCCTCCGCCTTGAAGTTGCCCTGACGCACATGGGCCTGAAGGCGGGGGTTCTCGATCGCCTGGGGTATGCGGATGGCCGTGTAATAGGTGAGGTTCGGCCCATCGCCGAGCCAGTAGTTCTGTTTGTCGTCCTTGAAAGCCCGCAACAGCGGCGAAGTCGTATCGATACTGGTAACGTTGAAGGGGGCGAACTCGTGGATCTCGTTGGCCTTGGCGAAGCCCAGGATGTGCAACCGCGTGGTCGTCGGTACGGCGTCGCGGATCGCGACCAGGCAGCGTTTGATCTGCTCCGCTTTGAGCGGAACCATGCCTCCGATCGCCAGATAGTCGTAGCCCATGGCGACCAGTCGCCGGGCGGCCTCGGCCATGCTGGCGGGCGACCATCCCTGGATCACGCCCATGGGCGTGAACCGACCGCCGCGGCCGGCCTCGTCCCGGAAGGCGGCGGCGTTCTCAAGCGTGATATCGAAGCGGCGACGGGCCTCGGCGCTGCCACCCTCCATCCCCGTCACGGTCTCGTCGAAGTCGAAGATGATGTGGTCAACCGAGCATCCGTGAGTGAAGCCACAGTCATCATAGAACTCGACGGTGTCCGCCGGGGCGTAGGGCGGCTTGTCTTCCTTGACGTAGGTGAAGGCGCCGCAGTCTCCGAAGAGCGCCAGATCAGCGAACTCAGGTTTGTCGAGGCGCAGGAACTCACGCGCCCCCACCCGGCGGAACCGCATGCTCTGGGCTCCGGTATACTTTCCCTTGACCGGACCATCGCCGACGATGCCGCGTGAGACGAGCATGCCGTGATAGGGCGCATACCCCAGGATCTCGTGGGGGTACGCATCGTCCCAGTAAGGCTTTCGACCGGGCGCGTTTCGGTCGTTGAGGAAGTCGTAGCCTGGATCGACGAAATCGAGACTATCGGCGAAAATGAACTTCAACGGGCCGGCCTCGACAGTTCTCGGTCGAGCTTGAGGAGATGCTCGCTCAAGCCCTTGATGTGTTTGCTCGTGGCTTGGACGTCATCCCATGCCCATCCAAGCCCCTCCCACTCGCCCTCCGTCCAACGGCAGCGCGGCGCGATCCGGGTCAGGGCAGCCGCGACCTCGGCAGCGGGGTCGGCGCTCGCATCGGCGCGTGTCCAGATCGGGTCCATCAGGGCGCCGATGGCCTGAATGCCGGCCGAGTGCATCAGACGGCTCTCTTCCGACGATCGCCCCCAAGCGTCCGGGAAGGCGTTTCGCACCGCAGCCCAATAGATGCAGAGCGCCTGGAACGCCGCGTCCGCTCCGCTCTCCGGATCGTAAGCGCCGAGGGCGCCGGCCGGGCGCAGGTTCGCCGCGATCGCCTTGGTCAAGCCCGAGTCCGTGATGACGCCCTTCGCCCCGTCGCCTTGGGACTCCCGCTTGATCAAACCCTGCAGTGGAGACGCTGGGTTCTCGGCTAGCGCGGCGCACAGGGCGCTGGGAAGTTGGCGGGGCTTGAGCGATTTCGGCAGGGCCATGGACATCGAAGGCAGAAGCTCATCGATCAGTCTGGAAGACAGAGGCTTGGCTTTATTGACCAGAATGAACTGCGCGCGCTGGGTCTCGACCTCGTCCGAAACGAAGGCGACGACAGGCACCTGCAGGTCCGCTTGTTCCGCGCGCGCGAGCGCCAATGAGCGTTGCTGGCCATCAACAATCCAGGCCGCGCGCTGACCTTCGGGACGGATCGGAATGAGAAGTTCGCCGCTTCGGACGGAGCCGATTTGCCCGGCCGGACCGCGGGCGGACTTGAAGCGCACCTGAGGGGAAAGCGCGAGGATGATGGCGTTCGGAAACAACACAGGCCCATGGCTGAGAAACTCTGCGATCTCCGAGACGTGGGCGCGGATCTCCTTGCGCTGGAAGCCCTCGAGATTTCCTTCACCACGCCGCAGGCGGGTGATGTCGGCGACCTGGGTGACTTGATCGCCGGGAAGGAAGAAGGCGTACACATCGATGTCCGGGCCTTGGCGGGTCCGGAGAGCCCGTACGGTGACCTTGGCGCCCTTCATTGCCCCACTCCCTCTGTCCTGTCGTTTATGACGAGGCCGAAGAGCCGCTTGAAGCGGCTCTGTTCGCAGGCCACGCCCAGATCATCGCGAAGATGCCGAAGCATCGCGCCGGAGCGGCCACTCACAACGTCCCACTCGTTGGTGATCAAGGTTCGCAATTCGTCGTCGGAGTGGCGTGCTCTCACCGGAACCTGGCGGGCCTGCAGTCCGCGGAGGCCGTCTTGAACGGCGGCGCGATCATGATCGAGCGCGCCCTTGTCGCCGATGGTGATCGCGAAATGGCGGAGTGCGCGCTGGGCGAAGTCGCTCTGCGTCCCAGCATGCGCGCCACCGGCGGCGTCAAGGCGGTCGTCGTACGGCATCCAGGCCTGTCGCAGCCCTTCGGCCAGGCCTGTTGGCTCTTCCTTGGTGAAGAGACGCAGTCGCGCCAAACGCTCGTCCGGCCAAGTCGCCCATTCGTCGGCGACCATGGCGAGGTAGGTCGACGAGAGGGCGGCCAGGATCAGGCCCTCGTCAGGCATGGAAGCGTTGTGGAACGGCGAGCATCCTCGGATAGCCGCCCACCAGTCCGACGCGTTGCTTCCCGTCTTCGTCAGAATCCCGTCTGGATCACGATGGGCGATGGTCAGGCTGTACGCGGGGACGGCGACATCCCCATCCACCAAGCCGAGACCCGCTGAGACGATAGCGAATCTGGCTTTGAGATCATGGGCGGTCTGTCTCGCCTCGGAGAAGGCGCGTCCGCCATAGAGGTCCTCGACTTGGGAAACCGGGGGCGCAACCCGAAGACGCTGACTCCACGCCACGGCGACGGAGCTGGTCGATCCGGCCGCGAGGTTCCCTGCGCGTAGCGTTGGATCAAGCGACGCCCGCTTCCTCTTGCTGCAGTTGGAGACGACTATGGTCACAGTTTTCCGCCACTCTCACTGTGATTTGATGCAGTTTGTGCGATCAAATCACGTTTTCGGTGTGCAGTTTCCCACGCCGTTACGATCGAATCTAGGCCGATTTCGTCGGCTCTGTCCTCACCGACGGACTTCGGTATCCGCCTCGTTAGGCTGCCAAATGCTAGAAATGACGACGACCGACAGCGCGCGCTCTTACATTCGAATGGTTCAACGGGTGCGCGGCAATCATCGGTGAGGCCCTGCGGGCCCTAGATCACGCTAAGACTTTTGCAGCAGGTCGAGCGGATCCACCCGGAGCGCCGCAGCAATTCGCTCAACGACAGCCAAGGTCGGGTTTCTACGACCCCGTTCGATCTCGCCAACATAGCTGTAGGAGAGGCCCACGTCGTGCGCGAGAGCCTCAAGGGTGATCCCCTTAGCACTGCGGACACGCCGCACATTGCCGCCGAAGGTTTGAGCCAAAGCCATGGCGCAAGCGCAATGGAAAGGCGAATTCGGACCAGTCACTATAGTGACTATTCGACATGTGGCGGTATGATTTGCCGAGCGTGATTTGGATCAGCGGTCGCGCCGCCGGGAGAGTCCCATTGCCTGAAGGTGCAGGAAGGTTAGACGGACACCCGATTCCAACGCTTGCCAGCATCCACGCACGATATGGCCGTTGGCTATGCGGCCAAGTTCGCAAGCGGTTTGGGCCTGATCTCAGCGACGACATCGTCCAGGATACTTGGCTGAGAATGGCCAAGCTCGAGACTGTTTCGGCGATTAGACATCCGAAGGCATTCCTTCTTCGTGTCGCCGTCAACTCCGCGATTTCCGAAAGCCGGCGCCGATCGGCACTGGAGCGAGCTGAGGCATCTTCGATAGTTGAGACGACCCCCACGAATGCCGATCAGCTTGAAAACTTGCTGCTCCGCGAAACCATCCTGAGCTTGCCACAACCTCTCCGCGACCGGATCGTGGTCGGCGAAATGCGCGACGGGGCCGCCGCGCTGGAGACGCTGAAGAGCTGGAACACGGGTCATCCGGGCGGGCTTTCGACGATCCACGCCAACTCGGCGGACGACGTCCTGCGCCGGATCGAGGACCTGATCGCCGAGGTTTCGACCCGGACGCCGCGCCGCGCGATCGCCCAGGCGGTCGATCGGATTGTCCACATCCGGCGAACGGCGACCGGCCGGCAGGTGGAGGCGGTGCTCGGCGTCGAGCCCTCCGGCGACGACGCCTACGCGATCAGCGTCCTGGCCTGAGCCTGATCCTGAAGCCCTGAATGTGGCGCCCGACGTCCGAACGCGGTCGTGGCGGGCCCGGGCCGCAAGTCGTTTCAAGTCGTCACGCGGGTCGGCGGAAGTCGTGACGCGCAAGTCATCACAAGTTGTCAGTTGAGTTACAATGACTTGAAATAGAGTCGTCAGCAAGTCGTGTAAAATAATCAATCCACACTGTTGACAGCCTGTGGATATATTTGCTTGCAATGTGTCGCGGCGCGTTGAGATGCGCTGAAACAAAGGAAGTCAGATATGCGACGGATACTGGGGCGCCGGCCTTTCGGCGCGATGACGAAGTGCGCCCTGTTGGTGGGCGGGGTGATGATGGCCGGGCCGGCTCTGGCCGGCGGTTCGGGAATGCCGTGGGAAGGCCCCTTGCAGCAGGTGGTCCAGTCCATCACCGGACCGGTGGTCCAGGCCGCCGCCGTGGTGGCGGTGGTCATCTTCGGCGCGGGCATCGCCATGAGCGAGAACGGATCGTCGATGCGGCGCGGTCTCGGGATCATGTTCGGCCTGTCGATCGCCTTCGCCGCCTCGACCTTCTTCCTCGACTTCTTCGGCTTCGCCGGCGGGGCGGAGATCGGGTGATGGCCGGCTCCGCCTCCGATCCCCGGCCGGAAGGCTGGGACCTTCCCGTGGCCCAGGCCCTCGCAGAGCCAGTGCTGATGGCCGGGATGCCCCGGGATTACGCCATCGCCATGGGCACGATCGCCATGGTGCTGGGCCTGGCCCTGCGGATCTGGTGGCTCGGCCTGCTCTGGTGGGCGGTGGCCCACGCCATCGGCCTGTGGGCGGCGCGGGCCGACCGGCGCTTCTTCGACGTCCTGCGCCGGCACCTCGCCCTGCCGGGCCATCTGGACGCGTGAGGCCGGGATGCGCTTTCTCGACGAACACCGCCGGCGACCCGCCGCCCTCGCCGACCATCTGCCCTGGGCCGCCCTGGTCGCGCCGGGCGTCGTTCTGAACAAGGACGGCGCCTTCACGACCGGCTTCCGGTTTCGGGGACCGGACCTGGAGTCCTCGACCGAGGACGAGCTGATGGCGGTGCGGGCGCGCCTCAACAACGCGCTCCGGCGCCTCGGCACCGGCTGGTGCCTGCATATGGAGGCGCGCCGCCGCGCCGCCGCGCCCTATCCGGAGAGCGACTTCGATCTCGATGTGGCCTGGCTGCTGGACGAGGAGCGCCGCGGCCGCTTCGAGGCCGGGGACCCCGCCTTCGAGACCGACTTCCGGCTGGCCCTGACCTGGCTGCCGCCCGCCGACGAGACCCGCCGGATGGAGCGCTGGCTGTTCGACGGCCTGGCCCGAAGCGGCGCGGACTGGCGCCAGGCCCTGGCGGCGTTCTCGCGGGAGACGGCGACCACGCTCGATCTCCTGTCCGACGCCCTGCCCGAGATTACGCCGCTGGACGACGCTGGCCTGCTGACCTGGCTGCACGACTGCGTCTCGCCGCGCGCCTTCCCGGTGACGGTCCCTGAGCGGCCTATGTTTCTCGACGCCTGGCTGGCGGACGCCGATCTCTCGGGCGGGATCGCACCGCGTCTGGGCGGGCGCTGGATCAAGGTGGTGTCCGTGCGGGGCCTGCCGTCGGTCACCCGGCCGGGTCTGCTTGACGCCCTCGGCGCCCTGCCGTTCCCCTACCGCTGGACCGCGCGCTGGATCGGTCTCGACAAGCCCGAGGCCGAGCGCGAGATCGTCAAGCTACGCAAGCGCTGGTTCGCCAAACGCAAGGGCGTCGGCGTCCTTCTTCGGGAGGCGATCACCAAGGAAGAGGTGCCGCTCCTCGACACCGACGCCGCCTCCAAGACCGAGGAATGCGACGGAGCCCTGGCTGCGCTCGGCGCCGAGGCCTGCGCCTTCGGCTACCTGACCCTGACCGTCACGGTCCTCGACGACACGGAAGACGGCGCAGCGGCGAAGGCCCGCGCGATCGAGGCGGCCCTGAACGCCCAGGGGCTGCTCGCGCGGATCGAGGACCTCAACGCGGTCGAGGCCTGGCTGGGATCCCTGCCCGGCGAGCCCTATGCCGACGTCCGCAGGCCTCTGGTCTCGACCCTGAATCTGGCCGACCTTCTCCCGGTTTCGGCCGTCTGGGCCGGACCGTCCATGGACGAAAATCTCGGCGGCCCGCCTTTGGCGACGGCGCGCACCACCGGCTCCACCCCGTTCCGGCTGGTGCTCCATGTCGGGGACGTCGGCCACGCCATGGTCGTGGGGCCGACCGGCTCGGGCAAGAGCGCGCTCCTCTCCTTCCTCGCCCTGCAGTGGTTCCGCTATCCGGGCGCCCGGGTCGTCTTCTTCGACAAGGGGCGGTCCGCCCGGGCCGCGACCTTGGCCGCGGGCGGCCGATGGCGCGCCCTGGAGCCCGGCGCCCGGTTCTCGCTCCAGCCGCTGGCGCGAATCGACGAGGAGATCGAGCGGGCCTGGGCCTCGGAGTGGATCGCCGAGACGGTCCGCCTGGCCGGGCTGGAGCCTGTGCCCCGGATCCGGGAAGAGATCTGGGCGGCGCTCGCGGCCCTGGCCGATGCGCCCGTGACCCAGCGCACCCTGACGGTCTTCTGCGCCCTGGTGCAGGACAAGGCCGTCGCCGCGGCGCTCGAGCCCCTGACCCTGAAGGGGCCGCACGGCGCCCTGCTGGACGGCGAGGGCGAGGCGCTGGTCCCCAGTCGCTTCGACACCTTTGAGCTGGAGAGTCTGATGGCCACGCCGTCGGCGGTGGCGCCCGTCCTCTCGGCCCTCTTCCATCACCTGGAACGCAGTTTCGACGGGCGACCCACCCTGCTCGTGCTGGACGAGGCCTGGCTGTTCCTTGGCGAGACCGCCTTCGCGGCCAAGATCCGGGAGTGGCTGAAGACCCTGCGCAAGAAGCGGGTGGCGGTCGTCTTCGCCACCCAGAGCCTGGACGACGTGGCGGCCTCGCCGATCGCCGCCAGCCTGATCGAAAGCTGCCCGACCCAGGTCTTCCTGCCCAACCCCCGGGCGCTCGAGCCGTCCTCGGCCCGCCTCTACCAGGGATTTGGCCTCAACCGGCGCCAGCTTGAGCTGATCGCCTTCGCTACGCCGAAGCGGGCCTACTACTGGCGCCAGCCCCGGGGCCGCCGGCTCTTCGACCTGCGCCTGACGGGCGTGGCCCTGGCCCTGTGCGGCGCGAGCGCGCCGGAAGACCAGACCCTCATCGACGACATCCTCGCCGTTTCCGGAGAAACCGGGTTCGCGCGGGAATTCCTCACAGCCAAGGGAGTGCACAATGTTGACGCCGTCCTCGACGCCTTCGCCCCACCGCTCGCGGCCGAATAGGCCCCTGCAGATTATCGCCGCCGGTGTGGTGGCGGTCAGCCTGATGGCGACCGCCACACCAGTCCCGGCCCAACAGGTGGTGTTCGATCCGCGCAATCATATCGAGAACGCCCTGCAGGCCGCGCGGCAGCTCGAGAGCCTCGCCAATGAGGCCCGGACCTTGGCCGCCTCGCCCTACAGCCATCTGACGCAGAACAGCCAGTCCTTGCGCGACATGGCCGAACTGGCGCGGACCGCGCGGGGCTTGGCCACCTCCGTCGGCGGCCTCGAGCAGCAGTTCCGCGACCTCTATCCGGACGACCTGGAGGGCGCGGACTTGGCGCGGTTGCTGGAGCAGGGCGAAGCCCGCACGGTCGCCGCGCGCCGGACGGCCGAGGACGTGGCGCGGACAGCGGCGGAGCTGGAGCGTCTCGGCCAGGGGCGCGACCAGCGGCTGACCGGCGCCCTGTCGGCCAGCGAGACCGCCCAAGGCCAGACGGCCGCCGTCCAGTCCACCAACCAGATGCTGGCGGTGCTGGCCGAGGATCTGTCGGCGCTGCGGACCATCATGCTGGCCCAGTCGCGGCTCTTGGCCGAGGCGACAGCGCGGGAGGCCGCCGACCGGGCGGCCGGTGACGAGGCCCGCCGCCGCCGATGGGCGCGGTCGGCCGGGACGCCGTCGGCGCCCGCCTTCGATCCCTTGTCGCACGCGCGGGATTGAGGAGCGGTCCGATGTCGGTCGGAGTGGAAACCCCCAATGAGCTGATGGTGGTGTTCTCCAACACCATCTCGGCCGGGTTCGACGCCCTCCAAGGCTCGGTCAACGGCGTTTTCGGCCTGCTGATCGTCCTGGTGGTCGCCCTGACCGGCATCCAGTGGGCCCTGTCGCCCAACCGGGAGGTGCTGGCGTCCGGCTTTGGCAAGGTGCTGCTGATCGGCGCCTTCGCCTGGCTGATCAACGACTGGCAACAGCTGTCGGAGACGATCTACGCCGGCTTCATCGAACTGGGGCTGACAGCCGGCGGGGGCTCGCTCAGCCGGGCCGATTTCCTCAATCCGGGCGCCATCCTCGCCCAGGGCTGGGAGATCGTGAAGGCGCTCGGCGAGACCCCGGCGCCGGTCGACAATCCGCTCGACGTGGTCGGCAACATGGCCGACGCCCTGATCCTGGGCCTGGCCATGATCGGCATCATGCTGGCCTTCGCCGTGCTCGCCCTGCAGATCGTCGTCACCCTCCTGGAGTTCAAGATCGTCACCCTCGGGGGCTTCGTGCTCCTGCCGTTCGGCATCTGGAACAAGTCCGCCTTCCTGGCCGAGCGGCCGCTCGGCTACGTCGTCTCCTCTGGCCTCAAGGTGCTGGCGCTCGCCATCGTCGTCTCCGGCGCGCGGACCATCTTCGACCAGCTCCAGCCCTCGGCCAACCCGGACATATACGAGGCGTTGAGCATTCTGGTGGCGTCGATCCTGCTGGCCATGCTCGCCCTCTTCATTCCCAACCTCGCCTCGGCGCTCGTCACCGGCGGGCCGGCCCTGGGCGCCGGCGCGGCCCTGGCCGGGACCCTGGCGGTCGGCGGCGCGGGGGCCCTGGCCGGGGCGGGCCTGGCGGGGGCGGGCGCCGCGGCCTCCGGCGCCGCGGCCCGGATGGCGGGGCCGGCGAAAGCCGCCGCCGGCGCCGGGTCGGGCCGCCCGCCCGCCCCACCTTCGGGCCCGGCACCCACGGGGGGCGGGCCTTCAGGATCGGGCGCGTCGGGATGGGGGCCTTCCAGCCCCAGGCCTGCGGCGCCGCGGCCCTCGAACGACAATCCGACCTCTCCGGGGTCCCGGTCCTCCGGAGCCGGCGCCGCCTCCCGGCCCGGCGTCGCCGAGCCGGCCACCGCCTGGGCGCCCGAGGCGTCGGGGGTGAACTCCGCCCCGGGTTCGGGAGCCTCAGGCGCCGGTTCATCCGGCGGAGCAGACGCCGGGTCGGGCGGCATGGCGCCAGGACGGCCTGCTGCGGTGATCGGGCAGGAGGCCGAAGCGGCCCGCAAGGCCTTCCACCGGGCCGCCGCCGGATCGCCGGGCGTTCCGCCGAAGCCAGCCGGACGCGCCGCCGCCCTCCAGGCCTTCTTCGTCGCCAACGCCGGGCGCGGGCTGCTGCCCGCCGGCGAGACCAGCGGCGTCCTGTCTCCCAACCTCAGAACCGAGGAGTCCTGATCATGCATCCGTTCTTTCGCCCGAGACGCGTTCAGCCGTCGGCGCCGGACGCCACGCCCTACCAGCGCGCCGGCCAGATCTGGGACGACCGCATGGGCCTGTCCCTGGCCCATGCCCGGAACTGGCGCCGGATCGCGGTGGCCAACCTGGTCCTCGCCGGCTTCCTCGGGGCCGGCTGGTGGGTCCAGGCCGACCGGGCCGTGGTGAAGCCCTTCGTGGTGGAGGTGTCGGACTGGGGCGAGACCCAGAGGATCACCGCCATCGGCGGGCGCTATGAACCGACCGAGGCCCAGATCGGCCACGCCCTGGCGGGATGGGTCCGGGACGTCCGGTCCAAGTCGATCGACCCCATCGTCATCCGCCAGAACTGGCTGAGGGCCTACGACCTGCTGACCCCCAAGGCGGCGTCATTCCTGAACGCCTGGGCCTCGGCCCACGACCCCTTCGCCGACGTCGGGCGCGAGGCCGTGAACGTCGAGGTGCTGAACGTCGTGCGGCGCACCGAGCGGACTTACGACCTCCAGTGGCGCGAGACCCGCTTCGTCAACGGCCAGCAGGCCGGCGTCGAACGCTGGCGCGCCCTGATCACGACCGGCCGCCAGGCCCCGCGCACCGAGGCCGAGCTGATGAAGAACCCCCTTGGACTGAAAATCGAGGACGTATCATGGACCCCCGACGCCTCCTGATCCTGGCCTGCCTGGGCCTGACCCTGTCCGGCTGCGCGGTCTTCCGCCACGCGGACCCGGACCCGACGCTCCCCGTCGCCGCTCCGCCGGTCTTCTCCCTTGCGGCGACAGCTGAGCCAGTGGACCTTACCGGGAGCGAGGGCGCGCGGGACGCGTCGGAACCGGAGGCTGGGCCGTCGACCGTGAGCCCGGCGGATGGAGCCGTGCCCTATGAGGCGGCGGCGGCGGCTCCGCCGGTTCGGTCCGGGGATTCGGGACGGCGCGCGATCGCCGCCGCCAATCTGGAGGCCCGGGCCGCGTCGCGGGCCGACGCCTTCGTGGGCGGGGTGCAGATCTTCGCCTGGGCACCCGGGCGGGTCTACGAGGTCTGGGCGGCGCCGCTGCGGGTCACGACCCTGACGCTCGGGGCCGGCGAGACCCTCGTCTCCAAGGCGGCCGGGGACACCGTCCGCTGGCAGATCGGCGAGACGAGCTCGGGCGAGGGCGCGGCGGTCCGCACCCATGTCCTGCTCAAGCCGTTGGAACGGGGCCTTGAGACCAATCTGGTCCTGACCACCAACCGGCGGGTCTACTTCCTGGACCTCAAGAGCGGCGGAGCGGACGGGTTCAACGCCGCCATCGCCTGGGACACGGGCGCGTTCGATCCGCCCGACCCTGCGCCCCTCGGAACCGGAGAGGTCCGGGTCTCCGATCCGGTGGTCATGCCGGAGGGACCGCTCGATGCCCGCTACCGGATCGAACCCCAGGGACGACGCCCCCGCTGGACGCCGGTGTCGGTCTTCAACGACGGCCGCCGCACCTTCATCGCCTTCGCCCCCGACCTGCAGATCGACGAGGCGCCGGCGCTGTTCGTCGTCGCCCCCGACGGGGAGGCGCAGATGGTCAACTACCGCCAGTCGGGCGGCCTCTTCATCGTCGACCGCGTGTTCGACCGCGCCGAACTGCGGCTCGGCGACCGGCGGCCGCAGGTCGTCCGCATCCGCCGCCTCCAGGGAGCCGCCCGATGACCCCGTCTTCTGATCATCAAGCCGATCCGCACGCCGCCGGCGAGGCGCCGCCGCCCGAGCCCGCCGCCAAGGTGCCGCCGCCTGGCCTGTCGATGCGCGCGCCGCGTCCCCCCGCCACACGCCTGCGCAAGTCGGTCGTGCAGACGATCGTTATCGGCGGGGCGGTGCTGGTCTCGGGCTCCCTCGCCTGGGCCTTCGTCGTCCAGCCGGAACTGCGGGACAGCGCGCGGGCGCGGGCGGTCGAGGCCCGGGAGGACGAGGCGCGCGGCGTCGTGCGGCCGGCCGAGGCCGTGACCGACCAGCCGGCGACGTATGACCGACTGCCGGAACCCCGCAACGCCGCCGCGCCGGAGAAGACGGTGGATCCCGGGACGCCCGCCCCGACGCGATCCCATGACGGATACGCGCCCCGGCCCGCGCCTCGGCCACAAGGACCAAGTCCCCGGGATCTCGCGGCGCGGTCGGGCCTGTTCTTCGAGGCCGCGCAGGACGCGGGCGGTCCGGCCGCCGGGGCGCCGCCTCCGGGGACGGCGCGAGGCGTTCGCCCGGGGAGCGGCGATGTGGGCGTCATGTACAACGGCCATGTGCTGACGGCGCCCCTGTCGCCTTATGAGCTGAAGGCCGGGGCGATCATTCCGGCGGTGCTGCTGACGGGGGTCGACACCTCCCGCGCCGGACCGGTCGTGGCGACGGTGTCGCAGAACGTCTACGACTCCGTCAGCGGCCGCCACCTGATCCTGCCCCAGGGCACGCGCCTGATCGGCCGTCATGAAGGCGAAAGCGCCTATGGCGACCGCCGCGCCTTCCTGACCTGGGACCGGCTCATCCTGCCCAATGGCAAGAGCTTGTTGCTGACCGAGGAGCCGGGCGTGGACGCCCAGGGCGCGGTCGGGGTGCACGGGCAGGTCGACCGGCGTCTGTTGCCCCTGCTGGTCGGGACTCTGTTCGCCGGAGCCATCACCACCCTGGGACAGATCGCCCGGGACGGGGACGACCGGTCGTCCGGCGGCCTGCTTGGCGACGCCGGCGATGCGGCGGCCATCGAGGGCGCCCAGGTCGGCGGCCGGCTGGTGGACCGCGAGCTCCAGGTCCGCCCCTCGATCCGCCTGCGGCCGGGCGCGCCGGTGCGGGTGATGATCACCCGCGATCTGATCCTGGAGCCGTACCGACCATGACCTCGTCCTCGGACACTGGAAAGCGCTGGGCCGTGCTCGGAGTGACGGTCTTCGTGCTTGGCTGCCTTGCGGTCGTGGCCGCCCGGACGCCGGCCCTGGCCCTGGTCAACGAGAGCCCCAGCCTGCCGCGCGGCCTCTATCTCCGGGACCCCGGGGCGCCGATCGGACGCGGCGCGACCGTGGCGCTGCCCCAGCCCGCGGCGGGGCGAGCCTATCTCGGGGTGCTCGGCATGCCCCCGGAGGTGGTGCTGATCAAGCGCGTGGCGGCGGTCGGGGGCGACCTGGTCTGCCGACGCGGGAATGAGATCACAGCGGCGGGCCGGACCGTGCAGGCGCGTGACCGGGACCGCCGGGGCGCGGCCCTGCCCCAGTGGCGGGGATGCCGTCGTCTTGGGCCGGGCGAACTCTTTCTGCTCGGCGATACGCCGGGGAGTTTCGACAGCCGGTATTTCGGGCCCGTTCGCAGTGGCGATGTGGAGGGCGTGTTTCGGGAGGCCCTGAGATGGTGAGATCTTCCTTGGCCGTGGCCGCGGTCCTGATGTGGCCCGTGACGGCCCAGGCCCAGTCGGTCGACTGGCGCGACGCTGGCGGCGACCTGTTCGGGCGGCCGGCTATCGTCGAGGCGACGGTGGAGATGGCGGACGCGGGCGGTCCTGAGCCCCGCTTGGCGCCTCTGTCCCAGCCCTTCATGGAGGCGATCGCGCGGGCGGCCGACCGGCACGGCCTCGATCCTAAGCTGCTGCACGCCTTGGTGATCGTCGAGTCCGCCTACCGGGTCGATGCTGTGTCTTCGGCGGGCGCGGGCGGCCTGACCCAGTTGATGCCCGGAACCGCCGCCGACCTCGGGGTCAGCGATCGGTTCGACGTGGAGCAGAACCTGTCCGGCGGGGCCGACTATCTCGCCCGGCAGATGCTCAGATTCGGGGACGTCCGGCTGGCCCTGGCGGCGTACAATTCGGGACCGGGCCGCGTCGCCCGGCTCGGCCGCATCCCCGACATCGCCGAGACCCGAGCCTATGTGGTCGCCGTCGTCGATTGCTACCTCGCCCTGACCGCTGGTCGGGGCGCCCGCAGCGCCCGCGATTGCCGGGCGCCGGAGGTGGTCCTGTGATCCCGGCGATCGAGCCTGTGGAACCGGTCCCTGGCGCGGGGGACGACGACCTGCTGACCCGAAAGGAAGCCTCGGCCTTCCTGGTCCAGTTCGGCATCCGCATGAAGCCGGAGACCCTGGCGCGCCTGTGGTCGACGGGCGGCAACGGGCCGCCGTGTCGGCATGTGCGGCACAAGCCCTATTATCCGCGCGGGGTGCTGCGGGACTGGGCCCTGGCCCAGGTTGGGGACTTGCGGGTCTCGGCCCCGCCGGCCGCCCGGGGCCGCCGTCATGGCTGAGGTTCAGTACAGGGGCGAACGGCGCGTTGCGGTCCCGACTGTGGCGGACATGCTGGCGGATCCCGCCGTCAGCTATGCGCTGAAGGAGGTGCTTCTCGTCTGGGAGGTGCGCGATCCGGTCGATGCGGCCCGGGACGCGCGGCTCCTGGCCGAGGTGCTCGAGCAGCAGGCCGACGAGGCGGTGTCATGGGCGCCCTGACGGAGGCGGATACACGGCCGGGCGGTCGGGATGACCGGCTGCTGGCCTGGCCGGCCGTGCGCGACATCACCGGCCTCAGCCGCACCACGGCCTGGCGGATGCAGAAGACGGGCGACTTCCCCCTTCCGGTGCTGGTCTCGCCTGGCCGAGTCAGCTGGTGGGAGAGCGAATTGGCGACCTGGAAGATCGCGCGGGCACCCCGGCGTCCGGCGGCCCGGAGTGCGGCGGTGGGGGAGGTGCAGAATGTCGAAGACGATGTGCAACACCGGGCCGCGTCAGGAAACGCCGGAGAGGGGACTCAGGAAGACGCAGCGTCGCCTGAAGGCGCGCCGCACCGGCGGTCCGGACGCCGTTCGACGGCGACGGCGCCCGGGCAGATCGCCTTCGATTTCGGGCCGTGACGCCGTCGGCCGCACGGCCTCTCTGCTGGCGCAGCTCTGTGTGGATCAACCTGTCATCGCCGGACCAGGTTTGGGTTTGTTTTATGCGGAATGAGGCATAATGTTTCGGTATGCATAATATCGCATATCTTATTTTTATGTTGTAAGTCGCATAACTGTAATTTATGTTTTATTCCGCATAGCGCGGAGTCCTGCCATGTCATCTCTTGCCCGTTCCCCCAAACAGCTCGGAGGGTTGATCCAGCAGTCCCGCAAGGCGCGCGGTTGGAGCCAGACCGACCTAGCCCAACGGGCAGGGCTCAGGCAGGAGATGGTCTCGAAGATCGAAGCCGGCCAACCCGGATCACGGGTCGCCTCGATCTTCGATCTTCTCGCCGCTCTGGACCTGGAGATGACCCTCGCGCCTCGGACGAAGAGTTCGTCGGCGGACATCGAGGACATCTTCTGATGGGCCGCCGCAAGACACACGCGCCTCTGAAGGTGCTGATCAACAATCGCCTGGCCGGGCGACTGGAGAAGGAGGCGGGCGGCGCCATCGCCTTCCAGTACGCCCAGGAATGGCTCGATTGGCCGAACCGGTTCCCGATCTCGCTGTCGCTGCCCTTGCAGGCGCCGGTGTGGCGTGGCGAACCCGTCGTGGCGGTGTTCGACAACCTGCTCCCCGACAGCGTCAGCGTCCGAAAGCGCGTCGCCGAGAAGACGGGCGCCCAGGGGACGGATTCCTTCAGTCTCCTGGAGCAGATCGGGCGCGACTGCGTGGGCGCCATGCAGTTCCTGCCGGAGGGCGTCGATGTCGATGCGTCCGGCGCCATCGTGGGGGACCCCATCTCCGACGTGGAGATCGAGGCCCTGCTGGCCAATCTTGCCCGAGCCCCTCTGGGCATCGACCCGGACGAGGGCTTCCGGATTTCCGTGGCCGGGGCCCAGGAGAAGACCGCGCTCCTCTTCCACGAGGGCGTCTGGAAGCGGCCGGTCGGCGCCACGCCCACCACCCACATCCTCAAGCCCGAACTCGGCGAGATCCAGATGTCCTGGGGGACCATCGACCTCACGCACAGCGTGGACAATGAGCACTACTGCCTCGCCCTGATGGAGGCCTTCGGCCTGCCTGTCGCGCGAACCGAGATCGCCACCTTCGGCGAGCGCCGGGTGCTGGTGGTCGAACGCTTCGACCGTTTGTGGGGTCGCGACGGTCGTCTCATTCGCCTGCCGCAGGAGGACCTGTGCCAGGCGCTGTCGATCCCCTCGAGCCGGAAGTATCAGGACAAGGGCGGGCCGGGCGTAAAGGCCATCATGGACCGGCTGCTGGAAAGCGATGACCCGCAGGCGGACCGGGCCCTGTTCTTCAAGAGTCAGATCCTGTTCTGGATGATCGGTGCGACGGACGGCCATGCCAAGAACTTCAGCCTCTTCCTGAGGCCGGGGGGGCGGTTCCGGCTCACGCCTTTCTATGACGTCCTGAGCGCCCAGCCCGCCTTCGACGCCCGCCAGATCCCGCACAAGGCGTTCCGGCTGGCCATGTCCGCCGGCGCGACGCCGCACTACAAGATCCTGGACGTGCACGGGCGACATTTCGTCGAGAGCGGCAAGGCCGCAGGCCTCGGCGCCGCCGTGATTCGAGAAGTGCTCGACGAGGTGAAGGCCGGCGCGGCGACGGCCACCGACAGGGCGAGGTCCGCCATGCCGGCCGATTTCCACGACGAGGTTCACCGTTCGATCGAGGCGATCCTCCCGCGCCGGCTGGGGCAGTTGGAAAGCGCCTACGCAGAGCTCTGAGGTGTCTGGGGGCGTGGCGTGCAGCCTCGTCCGGCTTGGGCAAGGTAGGTGGGATGTGATAGCGCTGGTGAGGGGTTGGCGGGCAAGATTCGCGAAGGGCTATCCGGCGCGGTGGACCCGATTTTTTAGCATCGAGATCGAGTGAAATTCGGCCGGACCTATTCAGCCAAGGAAGTCTTCCTGACGGTGCAGGGCGAAGGCGGCCAGGCCGGGCGGCCGGCCGTTTTCCTGCGTTTCGCCGGCTGCAATCTGTGGAGCGGACTGGAGCGGGATCGGGCGACGGCGGTCTGCACCTTCTGCGATACGGACTTCGTCGGCGTGGATGGCGACGGCGGCGGCAAGTTCCGAACGCCCGAGGCCATGGCGGATCACGTCGCGGCCATGTGGCGGGGCCGGGAAGGCGATCCTAAGCTGGTGGTCTGCACCGGCGGCGAGCCCCTGATGCAACTGGACGGCCTCTTGATCGACGCCCTGCATGATCGGGGCTTCGATATCGCCGTTGAGACCAATGGAACGCTTGCGGCGCCGGTCGGCATCGACTGGGTCTGCGTCAGCCCAAAGGCGGATGCGCCCGTCGTTCAGACCTCCGGACAGGAATTGAAGCTGGTCTTCCCGCAGGCGAAGGCCATGCCCGACCGGTTCGAGCATCTGGCTTTTGAACGCTTCTGGCTTCAGCCTATGGACGGGCCGGACCAGGCGGCCAATACGGCCGCGGCCATCGAATACTGCCTGACGCATCCGCAGTGGCGGCTCAGCGTCCAGACCCACAAATACATCGGGGTCCGCTAGTCAGCTTCTGGCGATATCAGAACAGGTCGAGTCTTCTCGTTTCGATCTGTCCCGATCTCGCGGAATGGACGGCTTGATGGAACTCGAAACTTTCGCGGCCAGCAGCGGCGCATTTCTCACGAATGATCCGGACGATTGCGGCCTTGTCCGAACTGGAAGTCTTCATGCCGAAGACAATCCCAGAGAGGCTGTCGAAGTCGTAGGTCAGCGTTCGGCTTTGCGGCGTATGGAAAGTCTCGAGAACGGAATCCAGGATCAGCCTGTGCTCGCCTTCGTACGCCCAGTCCTCCAGCTTGGTGGTCACTGACTGGTAGTGCGCGTCCCAGTAAGCCTTTCGCCACTCGGGCGTCTCGGCGAACAGGAGGTCCCCTGAGGTGCTGCGTGACCCATCCGGGCCCGTGAACCAGAACGACAGGTCGCTGCGTGTCATGCGGCCGAGCGACGAGAAGAAGTCGAGTTCCGGATAGCGCGATGAGTAGAGGACCGGGAGAAATGGCTGCGGTGCCCAGTCGACGATCGGCTCGAGAGTGAGGCGGTCACCGCGCCATCCAACACGCCGCTGCAACGGCAGCGCCGGTTTCCCCGAAGCGTCCCTGACCGCCTGAAACTGCAGACCGACGCCGCGATGTCCATCGCCGTAGTGGCCCCACATGGCGGAGTGCCGACAGTTGTCGACAAAGCAGGCGGTGAACCAGTCCGTATGCATGAGTTTGGGAAGGCGACCCAGGTAGGCGGACGGATAGTCGCAAAGCAGCGCGGCCCAACCCGACGGGGCGGTCTTTCGCGCCTCGGTGTTTACGACGTCTTGCTGGTCGAGCACTGCGCGCACGGCGCTGAAGAACTCGGGCCCGAGATCATCGCCGGCCATCTCTTGCGTGGCGGCGTGCAACCCAGCGAACCAGGCCTCGTCCAGCGGTTCCGGACCCACGCCCGCGAGAGGAGAGGGCGAAGGTGTCCCGTCACGGCTCTTCTCGAAGGCGCGGACCACTATGTGCACTGCCCGCCCATGCAGGGTCGTGAGATAGAACAGCATCTCGTCCCGCCGGACACCCTTCCTCCGCGCCAGATGCTCGGGGTAGGCCGCGATGCGGGGGTCCTCGAAGAAGTCCGCCGTGATCGTCTCGAACAGTGCGCGGAACTTGTGGGTGGGGAGTCTATCCGACGTGCAGAACGTGAAGTCATGGCGCTTCACGGCGTCGTAGCCGGGCCCCATCAGGAACGTGAGACCGACGGTCTGCATCAGGCCGATCAGGTAGTGCCGAAGGTGATTGCGCCAGGCGATCGCATCGCCTCGCCACACGATGTCCTTGAATCCCTCCATCGGATCGTTGAGCGAGTCTGGATCGGCAAAGAAGATCTCGCTTTTCGCCAGTTCGGCGCGGGCGCCGATCAGCGCATCGATAGAGCGGAAACGATAGAAGCGCAGCGAGGGATCGTGCGAGGGAGCGGTCGCGGTCACGCGCCCTCCACCGATGCGACGCTGGCCGGCCCGTTCAGTCTTCCCACTGGCCGTAATCCAGTTCGATGTAGCCGAAGTCGATCGTCGGGTAAGCGCCGATCAATTCCACGGTCGAGACCGTCCAAGGCTTGGTTGGATCTTCCTGCTCGAACGTCACCAGCGTGGTGACCTCGATGGTCGCCTCGGTGGTGGCCGACGATGAGCCGAGGTTGATGGGCTCGCCGTCGATGGAATCCCACGCCTCGAACCTGAACGAGCCTTCGGCTTCCACCTCCAGGCTGAGGTTGATCTGCGCCACAAGATAGTCCGGTTGGGCCTGGACGATTTCAAAATCGCGATCCGCGGCGATATCATCCAGGTTGAAGCTCAGATAGGTCAGACTGACATGCTCGGTCTCGACGGCATGATAGGCATCGGCGTTCGCTAGGGCCGGCAGGAGCGGGACTTCGGATTCCAACAGGGTCTCGAACTCGGTCTTGACCGACGAAGGGCCGAGCGCGGCGATCTGGGCGAGGACGTCTGCCACGATGTCCTTGGCCGCCTCGGCATCCTTCTGCAGCCTGGCCAGCGCGTCGGCGAGATCTTCCTCGATATCGATCCGGCTGGACTTGCTCGCGAAGGCCGCCCAGTCCCCATCATTGGTCACCGCCAAGATGCGTTTGCCCTCGGCTTCCGCCCAAGCCTCGAGAGACATCAGCGCCACGGCGTCAGGGAACTCCGCCTTTTTCTTCCCGGAACTGGCGAACGGCGGCCCGGCCTTGAAATACAGGTCCATCACCTCGGTCAGCTTCAACGCATCGTAGTCGATGATGGCGGCGCCGGTCTCCTTCACGAAGGCGTCGACACGGCCTTTTGCGACTGCGCGCGCATCAATCGCCGACAGATCGGGCGCGGCGACCTGGAGTTGGAATTCCAGCGCCTTCGACAAGCTGCTCTGGAGAGTCTGATTGGCCTCCTCGGTCTTGGTCGTCAGGTTCTTGACGATCTCGCGGCGGACGACGTTGGACAGCACGAACCGGGTTGGACCCGTCCGGAACTGGCGAAGCTGCGCCAGCAGACCGCTTTCAAGCTTGAAGCCGGTTTTGAAGATGACCTGTGTGTCGATCGTGATCACGTCGTACTGCATTGCGCCAGTTTAGGCGGCCCCACCGCGACTGTCTCGGCCTCAGGAGATGTGAAAGAAGACGTGGCACAGTTCGGGGAAGAGGAAGGCGAGCAGCGTGTCCCACTCGCAGGTGGTGACGTAGCGGGTGCTGCCGGCCTTGAGTTCGTCCCTGGTGCGTCGGGCCTTGGCGTCCCAGTTCCCGGTGGCGTCCTGGGCCTTCAGGAGGTCGGCGGTCTCGTAGTGGTTCAGCATCCGGAAGAACGGCAGGAGCCGTCCTGGGAACTGGTCGTGCAGGTGATGGGCGACCTCGGGCAGGGTCTTGTAGTTCCAGCCTTCGGGCAAGCCGGTCTGGGCGGTGATCACCATGCGCAGCCAGCGTTCGAGATCGCCGTCGCCAGAGTATTCCGGGAAAGGGATCCCGAGCGCCGTGAACCGGGCGTGGAACGCCGCCCACATCGCCATGCGCTGTTCGAAGCCGCCCCGGCTCGGCCAGGGTGAACGCCAGTAGTCGATGAACTCCCGGCGCAGCGCATCGTCGCGGGCGTCCCGACTGGCCTGTTCGGCCTGCCGGGCCGCGTTCTGGGCCAGCCTTTCCTCGGCCTGGACTTTCGCCCGGAGCGCCGCTTCCTCTGCGGCGACATCGACGAGGAAGGCCCGCTGTCCGGCGGTGTCCAGGGTCAGGTCGGCGAAATCCACGATGCTGGATCGCCAGTCATCGACGGAGCCCGGGACCGGATGCCAGCATCGGATGCGGAACCGGCCCGTGGCCTCGGACTGGGCGGTGGTTTCCTCGTCCACCACGAGGGCGTTGGAGTTGTTGGGGAAGACGATGTCGTCTTCGGTCAGTCGGCGGTGGAGCGGGTCGAAACTGGCCAGCACCCAGACCAGCAGGGCGCCCTCGGCGCGATAGAAGGTGCGCCGGCCGACGATCACCGACAGGAAGGTGGTGCTGAGTTGGGCCTCGAAGGCGATGCGGAGGTCGCCGTAGACGGCGCTGACGTCGGGGCGACGAGGGCCGAGGCCGGGAACGGTGGAACGCCAGTGCTTCTCCTCGGCGCCGTCGATGAATGCGGCGTCGGCCGCGATCGAGCGCATGAGGAGGCGTTTGAGGCGCCGGTGGGGTTCGCTCTCGGTCAGGCCGGCGTATTTGCGGGCGTTGATGTCCTCGGCGGACCCGAAATCACGGGTGACGGCCGGGCAGGATCCGTCCTCCTCGGCGTGGCGGAAGAAGAAGGCCTTGTCCTTGCTGGAGACCAGATAGGCGGCAACGCCGCACAGCGAGCAGACCAGGCGAGGTCGCTTCGTCTTCATCGACTCCAGGACCATGTTCCGGAGTCGGATGACCGCGTCGTAGCGGTGACGGCGGATCAGTCCGGGCGCGTTGATCAGCCGCCCGGTCCGCAGGCTCAGCAACTCCTTGATCTGCGGGACGTCGACGGCCCGTGCAGGGGTGCCTGGAGCCAGGGTGACGGCGCGGCCGATGTGCACTCAACCCTCCTTGGCCCGCCTTCCTCTCCGGACGAGGCTTCGCGACTCAGGATCGGCGGGGTTGGAGTCTGTCATGACGTCCGATGGCCTGTCGACGCACGACGCCCAGGCGCGTCAGACGCTGCCCTGGGCCGGGGAGCCGCTACCGCGACTCGCGGATTGTCGAAGGGGCCGGGAGAAGACGTCCGACACAGCTCCGGCGACGGCGGCGTCCATTGCGGCCCTGCCGCTCTTGCCGATCGTCGCGGGATCGAGGTCGCTCAGGGACGTGCGGCTGACGACAAAGGCGCTCGCGCCCTCGATTAACGCCTGCGCGAGAGGGGACGGTGGATATCGCATTGGCCCCTCTGACTGCCCCTGGAGCAGTCGCCCTGAAGAGAGGGGCATGATGACGTGGCGTCGCCGTTGCCGGTCGACCCACGGCAGGCTGGAAAAATTGAGACCGTCGGCCGAGGCGAGCACGACGGTGTCTGGCAGCGGCAACGCCTCGTCATAGTCCACGACCGACCAGTCGAGCCCCGCGAACCGATCCGCGGGCGGTCGGACCGACACGTCCTCCCCCAGGGCGTCTGCATGGGCGTCCCTCGCCAACGCCCGGTGTTCGCGCAGCAGAAACATCAGTTCGGACGCGGCCTCGTCCATGAAACCCCCTGCAAACCGTTGGGGATCGCGACAGACAGCCTGAAACAGCACCGCCCGGACCCTGCGGAGGGACACCCCGCCGAACATCGCCGGCCATCTCGGATCCGCACGCATCACGTTGATGAAATCGTCGAAGCGCTTGCCTGGCTTCGGACCGTCAGCGCCGATGAAGGTCAGCATGGCTTCGGGCGTGGACAGCCAAGCCTTGAGACGCTGGACCATGAGCATGGCCTCGCCGGTCAGGTCGCGGATCGCCTCGGTCCGGAAAAAGAGGTGTGACACCACCTCCGTCGCGAGATCCGTATCGACCGGACCTTCGGGGGCGGTTCTCAGCCGGCCGAGGGACTCGGCGAGCTGATTTTCGTAGTCGGTGATCCGGTCGTCCAGGGTCAGCGAAGCCGCATCGCCCGCGGGAGCCGAGTAGAAGTCCCGGCTCGCCGCCACATCGAGCACATTGCTTTCGAACGCGCCGCGCTCCCGGTGATTTACCCAAACTCGTTCGGTCCCCCGGATCTCACGCGCGAAACCGCGCAACAGGACCTTGGGTATGAAGTGTTGCTTGCGACCCGACATGGGAGCCCTCGGGGTTGATCCAACTGGAGTGGCCGGACGCCCCGCTATTGGCAAGTTCGACCCGCGGCGCCCGTCGGCCGAGGCGAATCAGGACCGCGCCGCGTGGGAACCGGGAAAAACGCCGCGAAGCGGCCACGAGCCCCCTGAAACAGCCCCCGCCTTAAACTATTTCGCAGAACGCGGTTTGCTACCCATGTGCTACCCAGAACGAACAAGGGGCTAGCAGTTTCCTGCTAACCCCTTGAAAAATTGGTGGAGCTTAGCGGAGTCGAACCGCTGACCTCTTGCATGCCATGCAAGCGCTCTACCAGCTGAGCTAAAGCCCCGAACCTTTCGGTCGGTACGCCGTATCCCGAAGGGATGGGGTGCGGCGAGGCGGCGGAACCTATGTCAGGGCCTTTCAGGGATCAAGCCCGGTTCCGCCATTTATTTTCGCCCCCGTTCAAACCCTTGTCGTACGGGCTGAACGGGGCCTGAAATCAGTCCTCGTCCTTGACCGGTTTGGCGACCGCGCCCTCGAACGCGTCGTCATCCTCGTCTTCGATGAAGGGGACAGAGTCATCCTCATCATCGTCGTCGTCCAGCACGTCGTCGTCGTCGCCGTCGGTCGTGTTCATGCCAGCCTCTTCCGAGCCTTCGGCATTCGAGTCGTCGTCGTCGTCAGGGGTCACGATCGGCTCGTGGCCTTCCTGGTCGATTTCCGGCGTCGCCACCGTGTCGTCCTCGTCGTCATCGTCCGAGTCCGCCGCCGGCTTCTTGGTGACGACCTCTTCGGTCTCGGCGTCGTCGGCGGGATAGCCGCCGGGACGACCGCGACGGCTGCGCAGCTTCAGCGCCTCCTCGGGGTCGAACTCGTGGGCGCATTTGGGGCAGTGCGCCGGACGACGTCCAAGATCGTAGAATTTGGCCTGGCAGTTCGGGCAGACCTGCTTGGCACCCAGTTCGGGATTGGCCACGGTTGATACCTTTGGCAGGGGGTTGGAATTCGGGCGCGTCCCTTGCCACTCCGCAGCCCCGCTGTCAAAAGCCATCTTCGCGCCGCCGCCCCCGGGCCATGGTCGTCCGTCCATCACAAGAGAGCGCTGCGGGTGCCCACGCCCTTGAAATTGACCGCCCGACCGAGCCCGCCGCTGGCGGGCGTCGTCCGTGCGCCGGGCGACAAGTCAATCTCGCACCGGGCCCTGATCCTCGGCGCGATGGCCACCGGCGTGACCGAGATCGAAGGCCTGCTGGAAGGCGACGACATCCTGGCCACGGCCCGGGCGGTCGAGGCCTTCGGTGCCAAGGTCGAACGGCTGGGCGACGGTCGCTGGCGGATCACGGGGCAGGGCGGATTCAGGCAGCCGGCCGGTGTCATCGACTGCGGCAATGCCGGGACCGGTGTACGGCTGCTGATGGGGGCGGCGGCCGGCTATCCGATCAGCGTGACCTTCGACGGGGATGCGAGCCTGCGGAAGCGGCCGATGAAACGGGTGACGGAACCGCTGGAGATCATGGGGGCCAAGGTCGAGTTTCTGGATCAGCCCGATCGCTTGCCGGTCAGGCTGACCGGCGGCTCGCCTCTGTTCGAGCGTGATTTTTTTCTCGACGTCCCGTCTGCACAGGTGAAGTCAGCAATGCTGTTGGCCGGACTTAATGCGCAGGGTGGGGTATTTGTGACGGAGCCAGTGCGCAGCCGTGACCACACGGAGCGGATGTTGGCGGCGTTTGGCGCTGGCATCCATATCGAGGAAGCAGGCGAAGCCTTCGAGTTGATCTCGATCGCACCGATAACGAATGAAGTGACACGCTCGCCATCCGTACGTGAGCATCGGACAATCTGGCTGGAGGATAGCAACCTCACGGGAACCGCCGTCGCCGTCCCCGGCGATCCATCGTCCGCCGCCTTCCCGCTGGCCGCCGGCCTGATCGTGCCCGGTTCGGAGGTTACCGTCGAAGGCGTGATGCTGAACCCGCTGCGTACCGGCCTGTTCGACACCTGGATCGAGATGGGCGCGGACCTGACCATCGCGAACCGTCGCATGGCCGGCGGCGAGGAGGTCGGGGATGTCACCGCCCGGCATTCGAAACTGCAGGGCGTGGTCGTGCCGCCGGAGCGCGCCGCCGCGATGATCGACGAATATCCGGTCCTGGCCGCCACCGCCGCCTTCGCCGGGGGGCGGACCATCATGCGCGGCATCGGCGAGATGCGCGTCAAGGAGAGCGACCGTATCGCCCTGATGGCCGCCGGACTGAGCGCCTGTGGCGTCACGGTCGAGGAGGAGCCGGAAGGTTTCACCGTCACCGGTGGCCCGGTCCGCGGCGGCGCGACCGTCACCACCCACGGCGATCATCGCATTGCCATGAGCCATCTGGTGCTCGGCCTCGCCGCCACCGAGCCGGTCACTGTCGATGAGCCCGGCATGATCGCCACCAGCTTTCCGGGCTTTGTGCCGTTGATGCGCGGCCTCGGGGCCGATATCGCGGCGTCTGAATGACACATCCCCTGATTATCGCCGTCGACGGCCCGGCGGCCTCGGGCAAGGGCACGATCGCGGCCCGGCTGGCGCAGACCTGGGGCCTGCCGCATCTCGACACCGGCCTGCTGTATCGCGCGGTCGGGGTGGGGCTGCTGGATCAGGGCGGCGCGCTCGATGACGCGGCCCTCGCCGGGGCGGTGGCGGCTTCGCTGGACGTCAGCCACCTCAGCGACACCGAACGGCTGACCAGTCGCGGGGCGGGCGAGGCGGCCAGCCGCGTCGCCGGCTATCCCGGCGTGCGGGCGGCCCTGCTCGAGTTTCAGCGCAGCTTTGCCGCCCGCGCCGGCGGAGCCGTGCTGGACGGCCGTGATATCGGCACCGTCATCGCCCCGGACGCTGTGGCCAAGCTGTTCATCACCGCCACGGCCGAGGTGCGGGCCCGACGCCGCTGGCTGCAGCTGACCCGGCGCGGCGAGAGCATCGCCTATGAGGATATGCTGGCCGACATCATCCGTCGCGACGAGCGTGACGCCGGTCGCGGTGCGGCCCCGATGGTGCAGGCGGATGACGCCGTCTTGCTGGATACGACCGATATGGATATAGAGACGGCCTTCGATGCGGCCCGCCGTATCGTCGAGGCGGCGCGCGTCCGACACGGCCTGTAAGGGTTGCGGACAAATCCAACGCGTCATTCTCGGCTTCCGCGGGCGTTCTGGCTGTCTACCGTCTCGCGTCGATCGACTGGATTCCCCTTTTATCTTCACCTCGCGCGGGGCCGTCCGGTCACGCGCCACAACCCATTCAGAAACCCCATAGCTTCATGACCGATACACAATCCTTCACCCCCTCGCGTGACGACTTCGCCGCGCTGCTCGACGAACAACTGCAGGGCCGCGACCTTGGCGAAGGCCAGGTCATCCACGGCCTCGTCGTCGGCATCGAAAAGGACGTCGTCATCATCGACGTCGGCCTCAAGACCGAAGGCCGCATCGCGATGCGCGAATTCGGCCAGGGCGACGGCGCGGCCCTGCCCAAGGTCGGCGACAACGTCGAGGTCTATCTGGAGCGCGTCGAGAACGCCCTCGGTGAAGCCGTTATCAGCCGCGACAAGGCCCGCCGCGAAGAAGCCTGGACCCGTCTGGAACTGGTCTTCGCCGAAGGCCAGCCGGTCATGGGTGCCATCGTCGGCCGCGTGAAGGGTGGCTTCACCGTCGACCTCGGTGGTGCCTCGGCCTTCCTGCCGGGTTCGCAGGTCGACATCCGCCCCGTGCGCGACGTCGCCCCGCTGATGGGCAAGGAACAGCCCTTCGCCATCCTGAAAATGGACCGTCCGCGCGGCAATATCGTCGTCTCGCGTCGCGCCATCCTGGAAGAAGCCCGCGCCGAACAGCGCACCGAGCTGGTCGGCCAGCTGCAAGAGGGCGAAGTCCGCGAAGGCGTGGTCAAGAACATCACCGACTACGGCGCGTTCGTGGATCTGGGCGGCATCGACGGCCTGCTGCACGTCACCGACATGTCGTGGAAGCGCGTCTCGCACCCGAGCCAGGTCCTCGCCGTCGGCGACACTGTCAAGGTCCAGATCGTCAAGATCAACCCGGACACCCAGCGCATCAGCCTCGGCATGAAGCAGCTGCAGTCCGATCCGTGGGACGGTGTTGAAGCCAAATACCCGGTCGGCGCCAAATATACGGGCCGCATCACCAACATCACCGACTACGGCGCATTCGTTGAGCTGGAAGCCGGCGTTGAAGGCCTGGTCCACGTCTCGGAAATGTCCTGGACCAAGAAGAACGTCCACCCCGGCAAGATCGTCTCGACCTCGCAGGAAGTCGACGTCGTGGTTCTGGATGTCGACGCCTCCAAGCGCCGCATCTCGCTGGGCCTGAAGCAGGCCCAGGACAATCCGTGGGATGCCTTCGTCGCTGCCAACCCGATCGGCTCGACCGTCGAGGGCGAGGTCAAGAACGCCACCGAATTCGGTCTGTTCATCGGCCTCGACAACGACATCGACGGCATGGTCCACCTGTCGGACCTCGACTGGAACGTCTCGGGCGAGGAAGCCATCCAGCGCTATCGCAAGGGCGAAACCGTCAAGGCCAAGGTTCTGGACGTCGACGTCGAGAAGGAACGCGTCTCGCTGGGCATCAAACAGCTCGGCGGCGATCCGATGGAAGGCGACCCGTACAAGAAGAACCAGCAGGTCACCGTCACCGTCACCTCGATCGAGACCGGCGGCATCGAAGTCAAATTCGGTGAAGACGATGCGCCGGTTTCGGCCTTCGTTCGCAAGTCCGACCTGTCGCGTGACCGGGCCGAACAGCGCCCCGAGCGCTACGCCGTGGGTGACCGCGTCGACGCCATGATCACCGGCATCGACAAGGCCACGCGCCGCGTCTCGGTGTCGATCAAGGCTCTGGAAATGAAGGACGAGGCCTCGGCCATCGAACAGTTCGGCTCGTCGGATTCCGGCGCGTCCCTGGGCGATATCCTGGGTGCCGCCCTGCGCGAAAAGGCCGGTTCGAAGGAATAGACCTTCACCCCGGTAGATGAAACGAGGCGGCCGGAGCGATCCGGCCGCCTTTTTCATGCGTGGAACCTGTCAGCATATGGCCTGGACGGACGATTTGTGTACGGTTGCTGGCGGTTAACTACCTATTTGCGGTCAAATGACGCAGAACCCCTTTTTCCCCCGACGGGCGAAGGCTAGGGTGTGGGAGCCGTACGGTCGGGGTTGCGTCAGACGCCACTCCGGAACGGCGGAATTAGGCAGGGGGGTGATGATGATCAAATCCGAGCTGATCGAGAAACTCGCGGCGGAGAATGTCCACCTGACCCACGCCGAGGTCGAGCGTGTCGTGAATATCGTTCTGGGACGAATGATTGACTCCCTGGGCGATGGCGGACGGGTCGAGATCCGGGGCTTCGGGGCCTTTTCGGTGCGCAGCCGGCCGGCGCGGGCCGGTCGCAATCCCCGAACCGGCGAGGCCGTCGATGTGCCGGCAAAGGCTGTCCCCTTCTTCAAGAGCGGCAAGGAGCTGCGGGAGCGGCTGAACGCCTCGGGCGACGCCTGAACCAGGAGTGGCCCGCGTGGGTATGCTGAAAGAATTCAAGGAATTTGCCGTTAGGGGCAATGTCGTCGACCTGGCTATCGGGGTCATTATCGGGGCGTCGTTCGGCAAGATCGTCACCAGTCTGGTCGAGCAGGTCATCATGCCGCCGATCGGCCTGATGCTGGGCGGGGTCGATTTTTCCAGGCTGAAATGGGTGCTGACGGCCGAGAATACGGCGACGGAGGCGATCGAGGAGGTCGCCATCCAGTACGGGGCCTTCATCAACACCCTGATCCAGTTCGTGATCGTGGCCTTCGTCGTCTTCCTGGTGGTCAAGGGCATCAACGCCATGCGCCGCGAACAGGCGGCCGCGCCCGAGGCGGCCCCGGCAGCCCCGACCGCGACCGAGGCCCTGCTGACCGAAATTCGCGACGCCCTGAAGGCCCGCCCCAAGGGCTGAGCCCCGAACCTTCCTTCATCCAGAGGTCTGAAGCCGGAGCGCCGGATTCGCATTTGACTCCGGATTGAATCGGAACAAAGAGTGAACATTCAGTTTCTGGATGCTCATGGACCCGTCACTCCGTCTTTCGAACGCGCCCTATCCCGCCGAGCCGGCGGTGCTGGAAGAGGTGTGCGCGGTCGGGCCGGGAGACGTGGCGGCAGCCCTCGCCTTCGCCCTGTCGCGCGCGCCGGAAGCGGTCCGCCCCGTAGTGTTCCTCGCCGCCCCTCGCGCCTGGCTGGCCGAGCATGGTCGACCCTATGGGCGGGGCCTGACGGGGATCGACCTGCTGCTGGCGGCGACGACGACCGGGGCCGAGGGGCTGTGGGCGATGGAACAGGCCCTGCGATCCGGCGCGGTGACCCTGGCCATGGGCGGGATCGAGGAGGCCAGTCTGGCCCAGACCCGGCGGCTGGGATTCGCCGCGCATGAGGGGGGATCCGTCGGGGTGATGCTGCGGCTCCGCGGCGGGGGACTCAGTGCGGCGCGACGGCGCTGGCGCATCGCGTCGGCACCGGGGGCGATGGAACCGGCCGACGCCCGGGCCCCGGGGGCGGGGCGTGTGTGGGCCGAACTGGTGCGCAGCCGCAGCGAACGGCCGGGCATGTGGATGCTGGAGCAGGCTGATGAGACGTATCGTCTCCGTCTGGCTGATCGACTGGCCGGTGACGGTCTGGACGCGATCCGCCGGACGACTCTCGCCGCCTGACCCGGCCCTGACACCGGCCCTGCCCCTGGCCCTGATCCGCAGGACGGCGCGGGGGGCGATGATCCACGCCCTGAATCCGGCCGCCCGGGCCGTCGGCCTGCGTCGTGGCCAGACCCAGGCCGACGCCCTGGCCATGATCCCCGCCCTGGCCTGTCGTCCGGCCGACCTCGAAGCCGACGGCCGGGCCCTCGAGGGGCTGGCCGTCTGGGCCGAACGCTGGTCCCCGGCGGTCAGTGTGTCGTCATCGGCGGACGGGCTGGACGGGATCTGTCTCGACATGACCGGGGCCGCACATCTGTTCGGCGGGGCGGCTGCCCTGCCGGAGCGGATCGGCGCGCGGCTGGCCGAGGCCGGGATCCCCGCGCGGGTGGCCGTGGCCCCGACGATCGGCGCGGCCTGGGCCCTGGCCCGCTATGGCGATCCTGACCGCCGGACCCTGTCGGTAGATGACGACAGTCTGAGGGACAGCCTCGCCGACCTGCCGGTCGCGGCCCTGCGCATCGGCGAGGGCGTCGTGGCCGAGGCGCGCCGGTTCGGGCTTAAGCGGATCGGCGACCTGTATCCCATGCCCCGGGCCGGGCTGGCGCGGCGCTTTCGCGACGGCGACGGGGTCGATCTGGTGCGGCGGCTGGATCAGGCCCTGGGCCTCAGTGCCGAGGCTCTGGTGCCGGTCCGCGCCGCACCGCGATATCGCGTGTGGGAAGCCCATGCTGAGCCTCTGACCGAAACGGAGGGAATTACCGCGCGGCTGCCCGGTCTGGCCGCCGATCTGGTCGCGGCGCTGGAGCGGGACGGTCAGGGCGTACGGGTCCTGACCCTGAGCGGCTTTCGCACGGACGGCACGGTCAGCGGCCTGTCGGTGCGGATGGGTCAACCCGGCCGCGACCCCGTCGTCTGGATGCGGCTGTTCCGGGAACGGGGGCTGGAGCGGATCGATCCGGGCTTCGGCATCGATGCCCTGATGCTGAGCGCCGATCTGGCCGAGCCCCTGACGGACCGGCAGGGGGAGATGGAGGCCCGGGTCGTTGATGACCGCGCCGCCGCCCTGGCTCCGCTGATCGACCGGCTGTCGGCACGGCTGGGAGAGGCGCGGGTGCTTCGGCCCGAGCCGGTCGACAGCTGGATCCCGGAACGGGCCGAGCGGCTGCGTCCGGCCCTGGGTCATATCCCGGCCCGGGCCGACAGCGACGGCGGGCGTCGTCGCCCGGTCCTGATGTTCGATCCGCCGGAACCGATCGAGGCCCTGGCTGAACTGCCTGACGGGGCCCCGGCCCGCTTCACCTGGCGGCGGGTGTCGCGGCGGGTGAAACGGGCCGACGGACCCGAGCGGCTGTCGCCCGAATGGTGGCGACCGCGCCCCGACGGTCGTCAGGTCCGCACCCGCGACTACTACTGCGTCGAAGACGACGGGGGGCACCGCTACTGGTTGTTTCGCGAAGGTCTGTATGGCCGCGAATACGCCGGCCATGACGATGAACGCGCCCCCTCGTGGTGGATGCACGGGGTGTTCGCATGACCGCCCGGATGACCGGCTGGAGTGGCGGCTATGCCGAGCTGGAGGTGCGGACCAATTTCAGCTTTTTGGAGGGGGCCTCGCACCCGGCCGAACTGGTCGAACAGGCGAAGGTTCTCGGCCTGGCCGCGATCGGCGTGGCCGACGTCAACACCATGGCCGGGGTGGTGCGGGCCCTGATGGCGGCCGAGACGCACGACCTTCGCCTTGTGATCGGCTGCCGTCTGGTCTTCACCGACGGCACCGAACTGATCGTCTTTCCGCGCGACCGCGCCGCCTACGGCCGGCTGTGCCGTCTGCTGTCCCTGGGCAAGAGCGAGATCGTGTCCCCGGCCGCGTCCGGCGACGGGGAGGAGCGGATCACCAAGGGCGAGACCCGGCTGACCTTCGATCAGGCCAGCGCCATGGGGGAGGGGATGATCGCCCTGGCCGTGGCCCCGGACCGGCCCGATGTGGCCTTTGAGGCCCGGCTGGCCCGTTGGCAAAGGGCCTGGCCCGATACCCTCTATCTGGCGGCCCGGCCCCTGTGGGACGGTCGGGACCGGGCGCGGCTGAACCGTCTGGCGGCCATGGCGGACCGGACCGGCGCGCCGCTGATCGCCACCAATGCCGTCCTCTATCACCACCCCGACCGCCGCCCGTTGCAGGACGTCCTGACCTGTATCCGCGAGGGCACGACCATCGACCAGGCCGGGCGACGCCTGCAGGCCAGCGCCGAACGCCATCTGAAAACACCGGCCGGGATGGCGCGTCTGTTCCGGGGCCATGAGGCGGCGCTGGAGCGCACGCTGGCGGTGGTCGATGCCTGCAGCTTCTCCCTGCGGGAGCTGAGGTATGAATACCCCGAGGAGCCCGTGGCCTCTGGCTATTCTCCGCACCGCTATCTGATCCGGCTGACCTTCCGCGGCGCGCGCGAGCGCTGGCCGCAGGGTGTGCCGCCCGGCGTGGTCGCCACCATCGTCAAGGAATTGCGTCTCGTCAGGACACTGGGCTACGCGCCCTATTTCCTGACCGTGCACGACATCGTCCGCTGGGCCCGGGCCGAGCCGCGGCGTATCCTGTGCCAGGGACGGGGCTCGGCGGCCAATTCGGTGATCTGCTACTGCCTGGCCATCACCAATGTCGATCCGGCCCAACAGGCCATGCTGATCGAACGCTTCATCTCGGCCGAGCGGCGTGAACCGCCCGACATCGACGTCGATTTCGAGCATGAGCGCCGCGAGGAGGTGATCCAGTATATCTACGATCGCTATGGCCGCGACCGGGCCGCCATCGTCGCCACCGTCATCCATTACCGGCCCCGGTCGGCGATCCGCGACGTCGGCAAGGCGCTGGGGCTCAGCGAGGACGTCACCGCCCGGCTGGCCGACACGGTCTGGGGCTCACACGGCAGCGAGGTCCGCGACGAGCATGTCGACCGGGCCGGGCTGGGCCGCGACGATCCCCGGTTGAAGCTGGCGCTGGACCTGACCGCCGAACTGATCCGTTTTCCCCGCCACCTGTCCCAGCACGTCGGCGGCTTCGTCCTGACGCGCGGCCTGCTGACCGAGACGGTGCCGATCGGCAATGCGGCGATGGACCGGCGGACCTTCATCGAATGGGACAAGGACGACATCGATCATCTGGGGCTGATGAAGGTGGATGTGCTGGCGCTGGGGATGCTGACGGCGCTGAAGCGGGCGTTCGTCATGATCGCCGAAAGCCATGGTCGCGACCTGGACCTGCACACGGTGCCGGGCGAATGCCCGGCGGTCTATGCCATGCTGCAGAAGGCGGATTCCGTGGGCGTGTTCCAGGTCGAGAGTCGGGCGCAGATGGCCATGCTGCCGCGGCTGCGACCCGAGACCTTCTATGATCTGGTGGTCCAGGTAGCCATCGTCCGGCCGGGACCGATCCAGGGCAAGATGGTCCATCCCTATCTGAAACGCCGGGCCGAGCGGCGCGAGAAGGGGGCGGCTTTCCGCGTCGACTTCCCCCGCCCGGCTCCGGGGATCGGCCGTCCCGACGAGCTGGAGACGGTGCTGGGCCGGACCCTGGGTGTGCCCCTGTTCCAGGAGCAGGCGATGAGTATCGCCATGGTCGCCGCCGCCTTCACCGGGGCCGAGGCCAACGGCCTGCGCCGGGCCATGGCCACCTTCCGCCATCTGGGCACCATGCCCGCCTATGAGGACAAATTGGTCCAGGGCATGGTGCGGCGGGGCTATGATCCGGAGTTCGCCCAGAACTGCTTCAACCAGATCAAGGGGTTCGGCGAATACGGCTTTCCCGAAAGCCACGCGGCCTCCTTCGCCCACCTCGTCTATGTCTCGGCCTGGGTAAAATGCTGGTACCCCGATGTGTTCGCCGCGGCCCTGCTGAACAGCCAGCCGATGGGATTCTATGCCCCGGCCCAGATCGTGCGCGACGCGCGCCAGCATGACATCGAGGTCCGCCATCCGGACGTGAACGCCAGCGGCTGGGATTCCGGTCTCGAGACTGTTCCTGACCGTCCCCATCATGCGCTGCGCCTGGGCCTGCGGACCATCGGCGGCTTTCGGCAGGACTGGGCCGATGCCGTGGTCGCGGCCCGGCGGGACGGGCCCTTCACCGATCTGGACGACCTGAGACGCCGGGCGAAACTGCCGTCGCCGGCGCTGGACCGGCTGGCCGGGGCTGACGCCTGTGGGTCGCTGGACCTGTCGCGCCGTCAGGGGTTGTGGGCGGCCCGGGGCGCGCCGCCGGCCTCCACCGCCCCCCTGTTCGAGGCCATGGGTCTGACCGAGAGCGACGGGGCCCCGCCCGAGGCCCTGCTCCGGCTCAGCCCGTCAGAAGAGGTGGTCGGCGACTACCAGTCCATCCGCCTGTCGCTGAAGGGCCATCCGGTCGCCTTCCTGCGCGATCGGCTGACGGCGGCGGGGGCGATGACGGCGGCGGCGCTGGCCCGGGTACCGAACGGCCGCCGGATCAGCGTGGCCGGGGTGGTGCTGGTGCGTCAGCGCCCCGGCACGGCCAAGGGGGTGGTGTTCCTGACGCTGGAAGACGAGACCGGCGGGGCCAATCTGGTGCTGTGGGCCGATGTGTTCGAGCGGCTGCGGCCCGTCGCCATGGGCGCACGGATGGTGCTGGCCCGGGGGCGGGTGCAGCAGGCCGACGGGGTAACCCATCTGGTGGTCGAGGATCTGGAGGACTGGACCCCGATGCTGGGCCACCTGACCGGGGACGGACCGTCGGGTCCGGTCGCTCCGGGACGGGGACACCATCCCCGCGATGTGCGGGTCCTGCCGGGATCACGCGATTTTCATTGAGCCCAGCGGCTCAGGAAAGCAGCCGCGGAGCGGCTCACGAAGCGTTACGACTTGTAAAGAAACGATCCCGGTGGTCCTATCGCCCCTTCGTCGGGGGGCGGGTCGCGAGGGGTTCGCCGACTCTTTCCGCAAGACATACGGACCCCGGGGGGTCCGCCAACCAAAGGGTAGGCATGAATATCGTCATCATCCTGGGGTTACTCATAACCCTTATCACCGGCGTGCCGGTCCTGCTGCAGATGCTGAAGCACCATCCAAAGGGCCTCATCATCCTGTTCTTCGCCGAGATGTGGGAGCGGTTTTCCTACTACGGGATGCGCGGCATCCTGATCTTCTTCCTGACCCAGCATTTCCTGTTCGACGATGCGATGGCGGGGTCGACCTACGGCTCCTACACCTCGCTGGTCTATCTGCTGCCGCTGGTCGGCGGCATCCTGGCCGACCGTTATATCGGCACCCGCAAGGCGATCGCCTTCGGGGCCCTGTTGCTGGTCGCCGGTCACGGCATGATGGCCCTCGAGGGCGGTCCGGCAACCGAGACCCTGACCTATGCGGGCACGACCTATGAGATCGCGGCCGAAGGCCGCGGCGCGACCCGCGAGGTCGGTATCATGGTCGATGGAAACAAATACAGCTTCGGCGCGGGTGAGGGCGGCGGCATCGCCATCGCCGGAATGCCTGCCGGGGCCAGCCTGCCGGCCACCCTGGCTGCCGGTTCGTATCAGATGACGCAGACCCGGAACCAGGGTGACATCAACATCTTCTATCTGGCCCTGTCGCTGATCATCATGGGGGTCGGCTTCCTGAAGCCGAACATCTCCAGCATCGTCGGCCAGCTTTATCCGGAAGGCGACCCGCGTCGCGACTCCGGCTTCACCCTCTACTACTATGGCATCAACCTCGGGGCCTTCTGGGCCGCCGTGTTGTGCGGCTATCTGGGCCAGACCGTGGGCTGGTGGGCGGGCTTCGGCCTCGCCGGCGTTGGTATGGCGCTGGGCTGGGTCGTGTTCGTGCTCGGCAAGCCGCTGCTGCAAGGCAATGGCGAGCCCCCGAACCCGGAACTGCTGAAGCGGCCGCTGATCGGTCCGATCAACCGCGAATGGCTGATCTACATTCTCGCCATCCTCGGCGTCGCCGTGGTCTGGTTCATGGTCCAGCGCAATGCCCTGGTCGGTACGGTGCTGGGTATCTCGACCGTGCTGTCCGTGGCTGCGATCATCTGGATCATCATCGGGGTCTGCAAGACCTGGGTCCAGCGTCAGCGCATGATGCTGGCCCTGGTGCTGATCTTCGGCGCGGTGGTCTTTTTCACCCTGTTCGAACAGGCAGGCACCTCGCTGAACCTGTTCGCTGACCGGAACGTCGACCTGACCATCACGCCGGTGGCCATGCAGCTGTTCGGCATCACTATCGGGACCCCGGCACAGATCGCCGCTGCCGGTATCACGCCTTCGGGCTTCTGGATCGACGCCACCATTACAGCGGCGCAGGTTCAGTCGTTCAACGCCGGCTTCATCCTCATCTTCGCCCCGATCTTTGCGGCGCTGTGGGCCTGGCTGGCCTCGAAGAAGCTGGACCCGAACCCGACCATGAAATTCGGTCTGGGTCTGGTTCAGGTGGGTCTCGGCTTCCTGGTCGTGGTCTGGGCTGCCAGCTCCGGCATGGTCAGTCCGACCTTCCAGATGCCGCTGATGATCCTGGCGCTACTCTACATGCTGCACACGACGGGTGAGCTGTTCCTGTCGCCGGTCGGCCTGTCGGAGATCACCAAACTGTCCATGCCTTCGGTCGTCAGCTTCATGATGGCCGTCTGGTTCCTGGCCAGCTCCATCGCCCAGTTCGTCGGCGGCAAGATCGCCGGCCTGATGGGTACGGAGACCGTCGGGGGTCAGGTTCTCGATCCCCAGGGCGCGCTGGCCACCTCGCTGCAGGGCTTCGACACCCTGGGTAAATGGGGTGTCGGCATCGGTCTCGGCTTCATCGTGATCAGCTTCCTGATCAAGGGCTGGGCGCATGCCAACATCGGCGGGGACAACCATCCCGGACCGAGCCTGACCGACCGCGGTCAGGAAGACCGTAGCGTCACCAACCCCTAGGGGGCGGCGACAACCGGACAAGACAGGGGCGGCATCTCGATCGAGATGCCGCCCTTTTCTTTGGTCGGTGCCCAGTCCCCTAGAACGTCTTGCGAACCCGGATCTGGAAGAATGTGCGCGGGTCGATGTGGCGGTTTTCCGTGTAGGCGACTGCACGGGTAGTGCGATCGGCAAAGACGACCCGGTCGATATCAAGGTCGTTCCAGATGTTGACCTGGGCCCGGATCGACAGGCCGGGGGTCGGTTTATACTCGGCCCAGGCCTCGAAATAGTCGCGCAGGCGGACGTTGCTTCTCTGGTCGGGGTCATAGGTAGGGTCGTCGAAGGCCGGCAGGAAATTCAAACCCCACTGGGCCTTCAGGCTGGTGATGTCCTGGCGGAACTCGACCACGATCTGGCTGCGACGGACGCCGGAAATTGGCCGGGTGTGGCCGGTGGTTGGATCGGTGACCTCTGTATGATTCCAGTTGTTCGACAAGGTGAACAGACCACCGGACAGGCCCAGCCTTGTGGTCGGAATGGTGGCGGAGATCGACAGCTGGTCCAATGTCCCGTCGCCGATATTGCCGGTGGCGGACAGTCCGCCCGGCAGGGGAATGACGTCGATAACGTCGATGATCTCGTCGTGCCGGAGGCCGACGCTGACAATACCCTCCTCCCAGAAACGGCGCTCCCAGGTTAGTTCGCTGATCCAGCGTTGCTCCGGTTCCAGATCGACATTGCCGCCGAACAGATTGCCGTCGTTGAGGTCGGCGGAAGCGGCGAAGTCGTTGAAGTCGAGCTGGCCCAGTTCCCGTTCGAAACGGAAGCGGACCTGGTTGTTCTCCATCGGCGTCCAGGTAGTGAGCAGCCGGGGTTTGGCGAAGAAGAAGCTCTTCTCCTGATCGGCATCGCCGGACTGGCTGATGGTCGACGCCTCGAGGCGCAGGCCGCCTTCCAGCGTCAATTTTGGGTTGAGCCGGAAGGTCGTCTTGCCGAAGACCTCGCCGCGCGTCTCCTCGACCGTCACCGAGGCCGAGGGCAGGGGGACGGCCACGCCCCCGACGCTGAAGGCCTGCTCGGTCGCCAGCATGTTGTAGGCCAGCTCGCCCCCGGTCTCGAAGGTCAGCCGGGGCGAACGCTCGAACCGCAGCAGGCCGCGCAGGATGGTCTCGGAGGAGTTGCCGTCATAGGCGAAGACCTGTTCAGGGCTGTCGGCACCGTTCAGGGTCTGGCGATAGGTCGAAGCGCCAGTGAAATTCTCGAACTGGTGGATGAAGCGGGTCTCCAGCTTCCAGCGCTCACCGAGCGGCCGGCTGTAGACGGCCCCGAATTCGCCACTGTCGCCGTCGGTGTCGTCGCGGCTTTCGCGGCGGGTCGTGGCCGAGGTCTGCAGCTGCTGGCCGTGCCAGTCATTGATGCCGTAGCGGGCGGTCAGGTCGACCTTGCCGCCGGCCATGGGGCCGGAATAGTTGCCGCGAATCGAATCGCCGCCGCCGTAGCCGTCGTTGAAGAAGCTCTCGTCGCGCAGCACCAGGCCATTGGCGTCGGTGCGTAGCACCCGTCCTGTGCCATTCGAATCGCTTGATGAAATGCCGTCGCTGAGCGTCAGACCCCAGCTGCGCTCGCCGTCGCGGGCGGTGAACTGATAGTTGACCCCGTAGAGGTCCTGGCCCCCGTCGAACAGGCTGGCGTAGGTCGTCAGGATATGTTGCCGCGAGCGCTCGGACTTGAGGATCACATTGGCGACGACCGAATAGCCCTGCATGTCGATCCCCGGCGCGCCACCGCGAACCAGCTCGATGCGCTCCACCTGGCTGGCCGGGGTGCGCGACAGGACGTTGGAGCCAGTGTCGTTCTTGGAGGCCGGGCGTGCGCCGTTGATCAGCACATTGCCGACCGCCCCCTCAAAGCCGCGGCTGCCCGAGCCGTCCTCGACCGAGAAGCCGGGCACCCGGTTGACCATGTCCAGGGCGGTATTGGGCTGCTGCTCGGCGAAGAAGTCAGGCGGGAAGACCAGGACGCCGGTGCGGGCGGTGTCCACGGCCACCGTGCTGGCGACAGGGGCGAGAGCGACACCCGGAGAGGCCGGGGCGTCGGCGGGCTGCGCCAGGGCCGTGCCGGCGCTGACAAGAAGCGCTGTGGTCGCCAGCAGCAAGGATTTGGACATGGTCAGGATTCCCCTCGTTTGTGACGGGAGGTGTGACGCCGCGCCGCAGGGGGTTCCAGTTACAAGGCGGAAAGGTGGATTAAATCGCCGACATGATTACAGAAATGTCATGTTAACCAGCAGTAATAATGCACCCTTGGCGGGTTCGGTGCGCATGGCTCTGGTGCAATACTGGAGCGGAGACTGTATTTGCTCTGGCCGGCCGCAGCCCGCTCCCTAGACTGCGGTACCGCCAACCGTCAGGCCGCCGATCTTGAGGCTGGGCTGGCCGATGCCGACCGGCACGCCCTGGCCGCCCTTGCCGCAGACCCCGACGCCCGGGTCGAAGGCGAAGTCGTCGCCGATCATGGTGATGTTGGTCAGGGCCGTCGCCCCGTCGCCGATCAGGGTGGCACCGCGTACCGGGGCGGTGATCTTCCCGTCCTCGATCAAATAGGCCTCGGTGCACTGGAAGACGAATTTGCCGTTGGTGATGTCGACCTGACCGCCACCGAAATTGGCGGCATAGAGGCCGCGCTTCGTCGAGGCGATCATGTCGGCCTGTGCGGCGTTGCCGCCTTCCATGAAGGTGTTGGTCATGCGCGGCATCGGCATGTGGGCGAAGGACTGGCGGCGACCGTTGCCGGTCGCCCGCTGGCCCAGCTGCCGGGCACTGAGCCGGTCGTTCATCAGTCCGACCATAATGCCGTCCTCGATCAGGACGGTCCGCGAGGTCGGGGTGCCCTCGTCGTCCACGGACAGGGACCCGCGACGACCGGCGATGGAACCGTCGTCGACGACGGTGACGCCGGGCGCGGCGACGCGCTGGCCCATCTTGCCGCTGAACACCGAAGACCCCTTGCGGTGGAAATCACCCTCGAAGCCGTGACCGACGGCCTCGTGCAGCAGGACGCCGGGCCAGCCGGCCCCAAGGACCACGTCCATCTCGCCGGCGGGGCAGTCGACGGCTTCCAGATTGATCAGGGCCTGGCGCAGGGCCTCATCGACCTGGCCCTGCCAGCGTTCGGGGGCGATCCAGGTCTCGAACCCGGCCCGGCCGCCGGCTCCGGATGAGGCGCTTTCGCGGCGGCCGTCCTTTTCGACGGTGATCGAGACGTTGAGGCGGACCAGTGGGCGGATGTCGCGCACGGTCAGGGCGTCGGCGCGCAGAATCTCGATGGTGCGCCGCTCACCCACGATCGAGGCGGAGACCTGGACCACGCGCGGATCCCGGGCCCGGGCCCAGGCGTCGATTTCGCCCAGCAGGGCGATCTTGTCGGAGAAGGCCGGAGACGCCAGCGGGTCGATCGCGTCATAGAGTTTCTGGTTGGTGGCGCGCGGCCCCTCGGCGACGACCGCTGCGTGACCCTGTTTGGCCAGGGCAGCGCTTTCGGCGGCGCGGCGCAGGGCGGCGGCGCTGATCTCGTTGGCGTGGGCATAGCCGGCGGTCTCCCCGGCCACGACGCGCAGGCCGAAGCCCTCGGTGGCGTCATAGGCGGCGGCCTTCAGCCGGCCGTCGTCGAACACCAGTGATTCGCTTTCAGAGCGCTCCAGGAACAGCTCGCCGTCATCGGCCCCGTGCAGGGCTGCCTGCAGGATGGACAGGGCCTCGTCGGGATCGACGCCGGCAGCCTGAAGGATGGGAGTCGGGGAAACGGATACGGTCATGGACCCTAAGTAGGGACTGAGGTCGCCCTCGTCTAATCGTCGGTCTGAAGAGACGAAAAGGGCGACGACCGCGGGAGCGGTCGCCGCCTTGTCTTCCGTCCCGGAGGTGGCCGGGATCAGCGTTCGTGGATGTCGCCCGAGCCCGAGACATTGCTCTCCAGCTTGGCCGGGCGGGTGGTCAGGGTGATGTCACCCGAACCGGAGACCGACAGCCGTGCCGTGCCGGTCGGTGCGACCCGGGCCTCGCCTGACCCCGCGATGCCGACGGTGGCATCGGTGGTGACCAGGTCCGACAGATCGGCCTCGCCCGAGCCGGCGATGTCGAGATCGAGGGTCGTGGTCTTGCCGGTGGCGGTGACGTCGCCGCTGCCGGAGATGGCGATCGACAGGGCGGGCTGGTCATAGTCCTGAATGGTCAGGGACCGGGATCCGGCAAGGTCGAAACGGGTGACCGAGGGAGCGGTGACGACGATCTTCAGATTGTCGCGGTCATTCCAGGCCGAGAAGCCACCGGCGCGCCAGCGGAAGGTGATCTCGTCCGGGCCGTCGGCCGTAATCCGCCCATCCTTGATCTGGACCCGGTCGACGATGGATTTGGAGCCGGTGATGACCACGCCGGCCTCGGCCCCCTGGACATAGGTGACATCGGCGGGAAGATCGATCGACAGTCGGTCGCCGTCGGACCAGTCCATGGTGCGGGTGATGGCCGGACTGCGTTCGCCCGTCACATTCTCGATCCGGATCAGGTCGTCCCCGTCATGGAAGGTCCAGCTGCCGCCGTTGCGGTCGAGGTCGCGGGCCGCGAGCCCGGCCGCGCCGCACAGGCTGGCGATAGCCAGGACCAGAGCGGCCCCGGCGATGATGAGAAGGGTGCGGATCATGCCGGCTCTCCCGGGTTCTGAGGTGTGTGGGATTCAAGCGCCGGCTTCAGCAGCCGGTAGTGGAGGCGGGCGAACCAGACGAGTCCGTTGACCAGCCAGACGGTGAGAATCATCAGGATGGCACCGGCGGCCGTGGCACCGGCCATGGTTCCCAGCCCGGCCAGCAGGGCGGCCAGGCCACCGCCGGGAAGGCTGGCGAACGGTCCGGCGACAATCATCACGCCTCCGGCGAAGAACATGGCGATCACGGCGATGAAGAAGCCGATCAGGGTGCCGATCACCCCCATGAGCAGGGGCAGCAGGAAGATGATGTCGAGCGCGCCCAGACCGAGCACGGCGAAGACGGCCCCGGCCGCGGCCGAAGGGTTCTTTTCCTGTTGCCAGCGCTGGATGCCGGCCTCGGCCTTCAGTTCGCGCGCCAGCCGCTCGGGATGGCCCAGCGCAGCGGCGACCTCGGCCTCGCTGCGACCGTCGGCGGCCCCGTCATCGAAATGAGTGTCATAGTCGCTGAGGATGTCGGCGGCCGTGGAGGTCGGCAGGCCAACCAGCCCGCTCTTCAGCCGGGCCATGAAATCGGCGCGGGTCATTGGGCGTCTCCGGTCTCTGATGGGGTGGAAGCGGCCGGGGTGCGGGCGGTGTCGGCGAGAACGCCGTCAACGGCCCGGACGAAGGCGCGCCATTCGTCACTCTGGGTCGCCAGCGCATCGGTGCCGGCGGCGGTGAGTCGATAGTATTTCCGCGACGGGCCGCTGGATGATTCGACCAGATAGGTCTCGACCAGTCCATCGGACTGCATGCGGCGCATCAGCGGATAGATGGTGCCCTCACCCATATCGATGGCATCGGCGAGCCGGCTGGCGATCTCGTAGGCATAGCTGTCCGCCCTGGCGAGGAGGGCCAGCACACACAGGCTGAGCACTCCCTTCTTGAGCTGTATTTCGATGGTTTCAGTCACATCGGTGTCTCCCTTGATGGGGTTTGTCTATCGCAAGGTATCGTGTGTCACAAGGTAGCTGTTGAAACATGACAGCGAATTAATCGATCAATCAATGGGGCGGTGCGGCGTCATGAACACGTCAATCGCTTGGCAAGTCGAAGGTGAGCCGATATGGACCGGCCTTGAAACCGTCGCGGACAATCTGTCCGGGCCTTCACCTGCGAGTCTCTCGCAGGAGTCTGCTGCAGAGCGAATTGATGAGGAAGTCTCGAATGGGGAAGGGCACACGAGCCAGAGGGTCGTTCATGACCCTGGTCGGAGGCGCATTCGCCTCCCTGACCCTGGCCGTATTCGCCGCGACGCCGGCCTGGGCGCAGGATCGCATGGGCCAGCCCACGCCGGGCGGCATCGATCTGCAACCGGCGGCGTCACCGCTGAAGCATGAGGCCATCTGGTTTCACAATGTGATTCTGTTGCCGGCGATCACCTTCATCACCTTGCTGGTGCTGGGCCTGCTCATCTGGATCGTCATCCGCTACAACAAGAAGTCCAATCCGGTGCCCGCGCGCTGGAGCCACAACACCATGATCGAGGTGATCTGGACCGTGTTGCCGGTCTTGATCCTGGTGGTCATCTCCCTGTTCTCGTTCCGGCTGCTCTACGCCTACAACGACATGCCGGACCCGGACCTGACGGTTAAGGTCACCGGCAACCAGTGGAACTGGGCCTATGAATATCCCGATCAGGGCGTAGCCGAGTACATCTCCAGCGTCATGCCCGAGGACGAGGCACCGCCGCAGCTGTACCGACTGGCCGCCAATGAGCCGATGGTCGTTCCGGTCGGCAAGACCGTCCGCGTACTGGTCACCGCCGCCGACGTGATCCACTCGTTCGCCCTGCCGGCCTTCGGCCTCAAGACCGACGCGATCCCGGGCCGGGTCAACGAAACTTGGTTCCGCGCCGAGCGCACGGGCAGTTTCTACGGCCAGTGTTCCGAACTGTGCGGTGTCGACCATGCCTTCATGCCGATCCAGATCAACGTCGTCACCGAGGCCGAGTTTGCGGCCTGGGTCGCCTCCAAGGGGGGATCCATGACGCCGAAGGTCGAGGCAACCGCTGCTGCGGCCGCCCCGACCGAGACCCCCGCCCTGACCGCCGATTCGGCGACCCCTTCCGCTGCTGAGCCGGCTGCCGCCGCGCCGGCTGCCCAGTAACGCTACGCGAGAGCCCCAAAGACCATGGCCACCGCAACCATTGCCCACGACGCTCACGGTCACGACGATCATGACCACAAGCCGGGCTTCTTCACCCGCTGGTTCCTGTCGACCAATCACAAGGACATCGGCACCCTCTACCTGATCTTCGCCATCATGGCGGGTCTGGTCGGCGGGGCTCTTTCCGGCCTGATTCGTCTGGAGTTGGCCCAGCCCGGCATCCAGTATTTCGTCGAGGGTGGACTGATCCAGCAACTGGGTATCGTTGAGGCCTCCAAGCACGGCTACAACGTTACCGTCACCGCCCACGCCCTGATCATGATCTTCTTCATGGTCATGCCGGCGATGATCGGCGGCTTCGGCAACTGGTTCGTGCCGATCATGATCGGCGCGCCGGACATGGCCTTCCCGCGGATGAACAACGTCTCCTTCTGGCTTCTGGTCGCGGCCTGGGTGCTGCTGTGCCTGTCGATGTTCGTCGACGGTGGACCCGGCAAGGGCTTCGGCGGGGGCTGGACCATCTATCCGCCGCTCTCGACCACGGGTCACACCGGTCCGGCCATGGATCTGGCGATCTTCTCGCTGCACGTGGCCGGGGCGTCCTCGATCCTCGGCGCGATCAACTTCATCACCACCATCTTCAACATGCGCGCGCCGGGCATGACCCTGCACCGGATGCCGCTTTTCGCCTGGTCGGTGCTGATCACCGCCTTCCTGCTGCTACTGTCGCTGCCGGTCCTGGCCGGTGCCATCACCATGCTGCTGGCGGACCGGAATTTCGGCACCAGCTTCTTTGATCCCGCCGGTGGTGGCGACCCGGTGATGTTCCAGCACCTGTTCTGGTTCTTCGGTCACCCGGAGGTCTACATCCTGATCCTGCCCGGGTTCGGCATCATCAGCCACATCGTCTCGACCTTCTCGAAGAAGCCCATCTTCGGCTATCTCGCTATGGCCTACGCCATGGTCGCCATCGGCTTCGTCGGCTTCATCGTGTGGGCCCACCACATGTACACGGTCGGCATGAGCGTGAACCTGCGGGCCTATTTCATCGCCGCCACCATGATTATCGCGGTGCCGACGGGGGTGAAGATCTTTAGCTGGATCGCCACCATGTGGGGCGGCTCCATCAGCTTCAAGACGCCCATGCTGTGGGCGATCGGCTTCATCTTCCTGTTCACCGTCGGCGGCGTGACCGGCGTGGTCCTGGCCAATGCTGCCATCGATTACAGCCTGCACGACACGTACTATGTGGTGGCGCACTTCCACTACGTGCTGTCGCTCGGGGCTGTCTTCGCCATCTTCGCGGGCTTCTACTACTGGTTCGAGAAGATGTTCGGCGTGAAATACAATGAGGCCCTCGGGGCCGCGCATTTCTGGATCATGTTCGTCGGGGTGAACCTGGTGTTCTTCCCGCAGCATTTCCTCGGTCTGCAGGGCATGCCGCGTCGCTATGTTGACTATCCGGAAGCCTTCACCCTGTGGAACCAGGTGTCCTCGATCGGCTATCTGATCACCATCGCCGGCGTTGGCGTCTTCCTGATCATGCTGGCCGAAGCGGCGATCCGTCGTCGTCCGGGCGTGGCCAATCCGTGGGGCGAAGGGGCAACCACCCTGGAGTGGACCCTGTCCTCGCCGCCGCCGCACCACCAGTTCAATGAGCTGCCGGTGGTCAAGTCCGACGAGCACTAGACCGACCGGATACCAGACCCAGGGGCCGCTCTTTCGATACCGGAAGGGCGGCCCTTGCCTTTTGAAGACCTGATCATGAGCACCCGCAGCGCCAGTCCTGTCGTCTCGACCGCCCAGCCGGAGGATTTCTTCCAGCTGCTGAAGCCGCGCGTCATGTCGCTGGTGGTGTTCACCGCCGTTACCGGCCTGGTAGCCGCGGGCGGGACACTGGATCCGATTTCGTCCGTCATCGCCATCCTGTGCATCGCCGTTGGTGCCGGGGCTGCCGGAGCCCTGAACATGGCGCTGGAGGGGGAGACCGACGCCCTGATGCGGCGCACCCGCGGCCGCCCTGTCGCGGCCGGGCGCATCAACCGCAATGACGCCATGACCTTCGGCGTCATCCTGTCGATCTTCTCGGTCATGCTGCTGGGCATGACGACCAACTGGCTGGCCGGCGGCCTGCTGCTGCTGACCATCGTCTATTACGCCGGCTTCTACACCCTGTTGCTGAAGCGCCGGACGCCCCAGAATATCGTCATCGGCGGGGCCGCCGGGGCTTTTCCGCCGGTCATCGGCTGGGCCGCGGCCAGCGGCCATGCTCCGTGGCAGGCCTGGCTGCTGTTTCTGATCATCTTCCTGTGGACTCCGCCGCACAGCTGGGCCCTGGCCCTGTATTCGGCCGGGGACTACGCCAAGGCGGGCATTCCGATGATGCCGGTGGCCCGGGGGGCCAAATCCACCCGGCTTCAGATCCTGCTCTACAGCCTGGTATTCGTGCCGGTGGCCGTCGCCCCCGGCCTGGTGGGTCTGGGCGGGCCAGTGTATCTGGTGGTGTCGGGGCTTGGCGGTCTGGGTTTTCTGGGTCTGGCGATCCGTCTGTGGCGCTCACGGGCGGGCGATCAGCCGGACAAGGCCGAGGCGGTGGGGCGAGAGGCCGCATTGTATGATGTGCGCGCGGAGGCCAAACCGGCACGTAATCTGTTCGCCTTCTCGATCCTGTATCTGATGGCGCTGTTTGCGGCGCTTCTGGTCGAGAAGCTGTCCGGCCTGGGATTTTAAGCCATGCGTCTGAGCTCTGAACAACTCGCTTCCCGCAAGAAGCGCAATGTGGCCATCGCGGGGGCGCTCGTGGTCTTCATCGTCCTGATCTTCACGGTCACGGTGCTGAACCTGAAGCGCAATATCGATGCCCGGATCGCGATGAATCCGGCTGAAGCGGTAGCGGCCCAGTGAACCGCACCCATGTGATCGCCCTCGCCTGCGCGGCGACGGTGGTGCTGATGGTTGGGGCGGCCTTCGCCTCGGTGCCTTTGTACCGCATCTTCTGCCAGGTCACCGGCTTCAACGGCACGGTGAGCCGGGCTGAACTGGCTCCGACGAAGGTTCTGGACCAGACCCTGCTGATTCGGTTCGACACCAATGTTCGCGACCTGCCGATGCAGTTTCGCGCCGAACAGGTGGCCCAGCGCGTCCGGATCGGCGACACCGGTATGGCCTTTTTCGATGTGACCAACACTTCAGATCAGCCGATCCACGCCACCGCCGCCTACAATGTCGTGCCCGAACGGGCCGGCCCCTATTTCCAGAAGCTGCAGTGCTTCTGTTTCGACAGCCAGACGATCGCGCCCGGTGAGACGAAGAAATTCTCGGTCCAGTATTTCGTGGCCCCCGAGATCGCCACCGACCGCGAAAGCATCGGCGTGCGCGAGATCACACTCAGTTACACCTTCTACCCGACCAAGGGTGAGCAGACGGCCTCCCTGCCTTCTGCCACTGGCGCTGTCGGATAGCGGGCGCTATAGCCCACACAACGACTATCGACGATTCAAGAGACCCACTGATGGCCGACGCCCACGCTGCTCCGCACCACGACTACCACCTGGTCAACCCCAGCCCCTGGCCGCTGGTGTCGTCCATCGCGGTCACGACCATGATGATCGGGGCCGTCGTCTGGATGAAAGGGCTCGCGCCCACCGATTCCGGTGCCGTGACCGCTGCCCTGTTCGGGCCCGGCAAGGCCGCCCTGTTCTTCGCCGGTTTCGCCGGTGTCCTGCTGTCGATGTTCGGCTGGTGGGCGGACGTCATCAAGGAAAGCCGCGCCGGCGACCACACGCCGGTCGTCTCGATCGGCCTGCGCTACGGCATGATGCTGTTCATTGCCTCCGAGGTGATGTTCTTCGCGGCCTTCTTCTGGATGTTCTTCGACATGGCCGTGTTCAACGAAATGCGGACCGAAATTCCGGCGATCGCCGGCTGGACAGACACCGCCAAGGACTGGTCGACCTGGCCGCCCAAGGGCATTGAGGCCCTCGATGCCTGGCAGCTGCCGCTGCTGAACACCGTGATCCTGCTGCTCAGTGGCACGACGGTGACCTGGGCCCACCACGCGCTTCAGGTCGGTGACCGCAAGGGGGCCAAGCTGGGCCTGGTGATCACGGTCGCCCTGGGCATCCTGTTCACCTCGGTTCAGGCCTACGAGTACCACCACATCCTGCATGAAAACCTGTTCTTCAACGCCGAGGCGGCCAACGCCGGCCTGTATGGCTCGATCTTCTTTATGGCGACGGGCTTCCACGGTTTCCACGTCCTGATCGGCACCATCTTCCTGCTGGTCTGCCTGCTTCGGCTGATGGCCGGTCAGATGAGCCCGGAGAAGCATTTCGGCTTTGAAGCCGCCGCCTGGTACTGGCATTTCGTCGACGTGGTCTGGCTGTTCCTCTTCGCCTTCGTCTACGTCATCTTCGGTTGAGCCCGGACCCGCTTCTTGAACCCTTGGCACCGGCCCGGATCAACCCGATCCGCGCGGGGCTGCTTTGTCGCTGCCCCAACTGCGGGAAGGGCAAGCTGTTCAAGGGGTTTCTGGAAGTGACGGACCGGTGCCCGGTCTGCGACTATGATTTGACCGGCCTGAATACCGGCGACGGTGCCGCGATCTTCGTCATGCAGATCGCCGGCGGGATCGTCGTCTTCGGGGCCCTGTTCGTGCAGGTGGCCTATAATCCACCGATCTGGGCCATGCTGGCGGTGGCCTTGCCGCTGGTCGCGGGACTGTCGCTAGGGCTCATGCGTCCGGCCAAGGGCGTGATGGTCGCCTTGCAGATGCGCAACCGGGCCACGCAGGTCCATAATGACGACTTCTGAAACATCCCTGCGATCGCGGTTTCCGTGGGCGCTGACGATCGTTTCGGTGCCGGCCCTGGCGCTGCTGATCGGCCTGGGCGTGTGGCAGGTCGAGCGTCTGCAGTGGAAAGAGGGGCTGATCGCCCGGGCGGACGCCGCGGCGGCGATGGCCCCGGTTCTGCTGTCCGACCTGCCGCCCGGCCCTGATCGCGAGTTTCGTCAGGTCATCGTCGACTGCCCCGGTCTGGGCACGGCCCCCTTTGTTGAACTGCAGTCGATCCTGGACGGCGAGGCCGGGGTGCGGCTGATCTCGGCATGCCCCGAACCGGCCGCGCCGGGACGGCCCGGCGGTGGCGTGCTGATGGTTGACCGTGGCTTTGTCGCCGAGGACGTCAGTGCTCGTCCGCCGGTCACACGGGACACGGGGCCGCTGCGAATCGTCGCCGTGATCCGGACCACCTCAAAGCCGGGCCTGATGGCCCTGCCGCCCGAGGGCAAACATTTCTATGCCCGCGATAATGCCGCCATGGCGCGGGCGCTGGGCGTCAGCAGCCTGGCCGGGTCCGAGACCCTCTATGCCGCGACCTCAACCAATCCCGAATGGCCGGCGTTGCGTCCGTCGGTGCCGCCGGTCGCCTTTGCCAACAATCACCTCGGCTATGCCCTGACCTGGTTCGGCCTGGCCCTGGCCCTGATCGGGTTCTACATCGCCCTGGTCCGTCGAAAGCTGAAATCCTGACCGCAACCCTGCACACCCTCTCCAACGGTATTCGACTGGTCTGCGACCCGATGCCGGGCCTGCGCACCCTGGCCCTCACGGTGGCCGTGCGGGGCGGCGCGAGGTGGGAAACCGAAGCCCAGTCCGGCTGGTCGCATCTTCTGGAACATCTGGTGTTCAAGGGGGCAGGGACGATGTCGGCGCGCGAGATCGTCGAACGCATCGAGGCCGAGGGCGGGTCGATCAATGCCGCGACCGGCTATGAGCGCACCAGTTTCGAGGTCCGCGCCCTGGATGGATCCCTGCCTCTGGCCATGCAGGTCATCGCCGATCTGGTCTTCCGCCCCACCCTCGACCCGGCCGAGATCGAGCGCGAGAAGGACGTCGTCGCCCAGGAGATCGCCGAAGCGTTCGACACCCCCGACGACCATGTGTTCGAGATGGTTCAGACCCGGGCCTTCAGTGGTCAGTCCCTGGGCCGGCCCATACTGGGATCGGTGGCCACCCTGGCCCCCGTCACCCGCGACAGTATCGGGGCCTGGCGTACGCGGCTCTATTCGCCGGACCGGATGGTGATCGCCGTTTCGGGCGCGGTGAACGAGGTCGAACTCCTGGCCCTGGCCGAGCACACCTTCGGCGCTGCGGTGGCGAGCCCGGCCGAGGAACCCGCCCCTGCGGTCTTCGTCGGCGGCGAGACCAAATTGTCCCGCCGCATCGAACAGGCCAATCTGGTCTTCATGCTGCCGGCCCCCGGGGTCCGGGATCCGGCCTATTCCGCCGTACGGTTGATGACCGAAATCCTCGGCGGTGGCATGGCTTCGCGCCTGTTCCAGAGCGCCCGCGAGGAGCGGGGCCTGGCTTATGCCATTGACGCCTATCACGAGCCCTATGACAGCGAGGGGGTGCTGGGCGTCTATGCCGGTGCCGCCGGTGACCGGGCCGAGGAACTGGCCCAGGTCTGTGCCGCCGAAATCCGCGCCTTGGCCGACGACGGACCGACTCCGGCCGAGCTCGCCAGGGCCAAGGCTGTGCTCAACGCCGGGCTGTGGATGTCGGACGAAAGCCCCGCGGGCCGGGCGGGACGCCATGCGGCCCAGACCCTGATCTTCGGCGCGCCGATCGCGTCCCAGACCATGGCCGACCGGGTCCTGGCCCAGACGGCCGAGGACGTGCGGACCGCCGCCCGGGACCTGCTGGTGCCGGCCCGTGCGGCCAGCGCCGTTCTCGGGCCCCGTGCCGCCGCGCGCGCAGGCGGTGTTTTCCGCGACGCCTTGTTCGGCTGAGCCGACCGGGACTAGGCTGGGGACATGGCGTTGTTCGACTGGATGCCCGAGCCGATCGGGACGGTTCTGGAAGGGGAGGGTGTGGTCCTGCGCGCGCCCCGGGCCGGTGACTATGTCGCCTGGTCGAGCCTGCGTGAACGTTCGCGCGACTATCTCCAGCCCTGGGAGCCCTTGTGGCCCGAGGACGACCTCAGCCGCGCCGCCTATCGCCGTCGCATGATCATCTATGCGCGCGAGATCGAACTGGGCAACGCCTGGCCGTTTTTCATCTTTGCGGCCGGAACCGGGGATCTGGTCGGCGCGGTCACCCTGTCCAATGTCCGGCGCGGCGTCGCAGAGATGGGCACAATCGGCTACTGGGTCGGCGAGCCGTTCGCCGGGTACGGCTATGCCACGGCTGCGGTGCGGGCCCTGGTGACCTTCACCTTCGGGCCGTTGAACCTGCACAGACTCGAGGCCGCCTGCGTCCCCGACAACCTTGCCTCGCGCCGGGTGCTGGAAAAGGCCGGGTTCGTCCACGAGGGATTGGCCCGGGCTTATCTCAAAATTAACGGGGCATGGGCAGATCATCTTCTGTTCGGCTGTGTGACTGATGCGGCGGAGCGCAGCGACGGCCAAGCGCCGCCATGACAGGGGTCGGACAAGCGTTTTGAATACTCGGCCCAGATCTCTGGCGTGGGACGCGACGACCGCCATTGAGGCGTTGGCTGCGGCCGATACGGCGCTGTGGATATGGACGCCTGCCGATGACCAGATGCGCTTTACCGGAGCCACCCGGGCTCTCGGTCTGGGGCCGCTGGCACCCGAATGTTCCGGGGCCGCTTTTACGGCCGTGGCCATCCCACAGGACCGGGACCTGGCCGAACGGATTCTGAAACCCCAGGCTGAGGGCGCGGAGATCGCCATCCGCCTGCGCATGCGCGATGCGGAAACCTGTCTGTGGCGCGGGGTCTGGCTCGAGGACGGGCTGCGGGCTGCCGGGGTGGTGGCGCTGGAGACCAAATTCGCGGGCGGCAACCTGGACTGCCTGACCGGCCTGCTGGATCGCCGGACCTTCCTGAACCGGGCGGCCGAGGCGCTGACCCAACCGGGTGACTATGATCTGATCGTCGCCGACGTCGACCGGCTGCGGCGACTCAACGAGGCCCTGGGTCACGAGCGCGCCGATATGGTGTTGGCGGCGCTCGGATCGCGCCTGTCGGCGGCGTTTTCGCTGGACGTCCTGCCCGCCCGGGTCGGCGAGGACGAATTCGCCCTGCTGATCCCGCGCGGCCCCGGCAATCCGTCCGAGCGTCTGCGCGAGGCGGTTGAACAGCCGCTGCGCATCGCCGGCTTTGACATCTATCCGACCGTAGCCATCGGTGCGGTTCAGGCCGAAGGCGGGCCGGATGCGCCGGACGTCGCCGAACTGCTGCGCCGGGCGGAACTGGCGGTCGAGCAGGCCAAGACCGCAGGTCGCGGCGGGGCCGCCGCCTATGGCCGGGCGCTGGAGAGCGACAGCCTGTCGCGTCTGGGCCTCGAGGCCGACCTGCGCAATGCCTTCCTGCGCGGCGAGATCGAGCCCTTCTATCAACCGATCGTCAACCTCAATACCGGGGCGGTGGCGGGCTTTGAGGCCCTTGCCCGCTGGCGTCATCCCAAGCGCGGGCTGGTTCCGCCCGACGACTTCCTCGGCCTGGCCGAGGAAATGGGTCTTATGAATGACCTGGGTCTGCTGATGATGACGCGCTCGGCGCGGCAACTGGCGGAATGGCTGAAGCGCCACCCCGGAGCCGGCAAGCTGTTCTGCAGCGTCAACCTGTCGGTCGGCGAGATCGAACGCGCCAATCTGGTCGAGGACGTCGCGCGCATCATCGCCGAGACAGGTCTGCCGCGTGGGGCTCTGAAGCTGGAGGTCACCGAAGGCGACATCATGCGTGACACGGCCCAGGCGGCTGAGGTGCTGACCCGACTGAAGGCGGCGGGGGCCTCGCTGGCGCTGGACGATTTCGGCACGGGTTTTTCGTCCCTCGCGTGGCTGGCCAAGCTGCCGTTCGATACGCTGAAGATCGATCGCTATTTCGTGCTGACGATGGACACGGACGAGGGCTCGGCCAAGATCGTCAAATCCGTGGTCAACCTGGGTCGCGATCTGTCGCTTGAGGTCGTGGCCGAGGGTGTCGAGAACGCGGGTCTGGCCCGTCTGCTGCTGCAGGCCCAGTGCCACTACGGTCAGGGCTTTGGCTACGCCCAGGCCCTGCCGGCCCAGGAGGCCGAGGTCTATCTGAACGAGTCGCTCGCCGACGGTACCGCCCCGCTCAAGGCGCGCTCGGCCTGAGACCGGCCATCGGGCGCTTCAAGCCCGGCCACTCTGTCCGGACAACTGTCCCGGATCCACACCCAGCCCGGCCACGGCCCGGCTCCATTTGGTGTCGTGACCGGCGTCGAAAATCAGGTCGGTATCGGCGTCAGCCGTCAGCCAGACATTTTCGCTGATCTCGTCTTCCAGCTGCCCTTCGCCCCAGCCTGCATAGCCCAGCAACAGGGTCGAGCGCCGCGGGCCGGTCAGGGGGTCGGTCATGGCCACCAGGGCTTCCCGGGTGCCCGTCATGGCCAGGCCGTGGCCGAAGGCATGGCTGGCGTCCGCAGCCATCCAGTCGTCGGTATGCAGGACGAAGCCGCGTTCCCGCTCGACCGGACCGCCGATCAGGACCGCCTGTCCGGCGGCGACAGACGGGATGGGGGTGTCCAGCCGGGCCAGAACCGCCTTAAGGTCGACGCCGGGGGCGGGCCGGTCGAGGCGCAGTCCCATCGCATGATCCGGTTCGTGGACGCAGATCAGGATCACCGCATGCTCGAAGCGCGGGTCGCCGATGCCCGGCATGGCCACCAGCAACCGTCCGACGAGTGAGGGGAAATCGCTCATCCGGCTATCATCGGGAGCGTTGTGCCGCGGCGCAAGGCGGGGTCCGCTGAATTGCGCATGACGTGTTCCCGGAGCTCCGGCCCCTTGGAGATGGGGCGGCGGGCCTCTATCTGACGCAGGACACCCCATTCCTTCCCGAACACCGGAGACCTGCGATGACCATCCAGATCGGCGACCGTATTCCCTCGGCGACCCTGAACACCATGACCCCCGACGGGCCCCGTCCGGTCACCACCGACGAGCTGTTCAAGGGCAAGACGGTTGCCCTGTTCGCGGTTCCGGGGGCCTTTACTCCGACCTGTTCGGCCCGCCACCTTCCGGGCTTCAAGGACCACCGCGCCGACCTGGCCGGCAAGGGTGTCGACACCGTGGCCTGTATTTCGGTCAACGACGCCTTCGTCATGGGGGCCTGGGCCGACAGCCAGGGCATCGGTTCGGACGACATCGTGATGCTGGCCGACGGCAATGGCGATTTCACCCGAGAGGTCGGCCTGGCGCTGGACGCCAAGGGCTTCGGCATGGGCGAGCGTTCGCAACGCTACTCGATGCTGGTCAAGGACGGCATCGTCGACCAGCTGAACATCGAGCAGGGCGGTGAGTTCAAGGTCTCGTCGGCCGAGCACCTGCTGGCGCAGATCTAACCGGACCGAGTCAGTCGCGGGCTGCTTCGGCAGCCTGCCTCAGGCGACGGCGACCGAGTCGTTGTCGTCGTCTGCCGCCGCCCCGGCTTCCGTCAGGGTGTGCGAGACGGCACCCAGCAACAGGGCCGGCGTGATCGGCTTCGGCACGAAATAGTTCATCCCGGCGGCCATACAGGCGGCGATGTCGTCGGCCGAGGTGTCGGCGGTAACGGCGATCACCGGCGTTCCGGTGTTCGGGCTGGTGCCTGCGCGCAGGCGACGCGTGGTCTCTCGGCCGTCCAGCTCGGGCATGCGCACGTCCATGAAGATCAGGTCGAAACTGGCGTCCTCGCAAATCTTCAACGCGGCCAGGCCGTCGGCGGCGGTGGCGATGTCGCAGCCCAGCGGCTGCAGGATCAGCTGGATGGCGCGACGGTTGATGTCGTGATCATCGACGACCAGCACGCGCAACGGTCGACCGTCCTGGTCTTCGTCCTCAATCTCCAAATCGGCGTCGTCAACAACCGGGGGGGCGACGGTCTGCGGTGACGGCACGCCTGTGCGACGTCCCAGGGCCTGGGCCACGACCTCGCGGCTGTCCGGGTCAAGCATCTCCTGCGGGGCCTCCGCTGTCCGGCTCTCCGTCAGGTTCAGCGCCAGGGTGAAGCTGGACCCCTCGCCGCGGACACTGCGCGCGGTCAGCCGCCCGTCCATCAGTTCAACCAGCTGTCGGCTGATCGCCAGCCCCAGTCCCGATCCCCCGTAGCGGCTGCCCACGCCCTCGCTGGTCTGATCGAACGGGGTGAACAGGCGGTCGACCTGGGCCGGCGTCATGCCGGGGCCGGTGTCCTTGATCTCGACCAGCAGGGCGTGACGGGTCAGCTCGTCATTCCACGCCTGAAGCTTCAGGGTGACGGAGCCGGTCTCGGTGAATTTCATGGCGTTGGACAACAGGTTGTTCAGCACCTGACGCAGCCGCATCGGGTCGCCGCGCACCATCGTCGGAATGGAGGCCGCGCCCTCGACGCGCAGCTTCAGCCCCTTGGCCCGCGCCGGGCCACGCCACAACCGGACCGTCTGGGAAAGCAGGGCCCGCAGGTCGAAATCGCTGGCCTCGACCGTCATATGCCCCGCCTCGAGCTTGGCGTGATCGAGCAGGTCGTCCAGCAGTGCCTTCATCATCACGCCCGCATCCGTGATCAACTGCGCCTGTGCCCGGCCGGCATTGTCTCCGGCACCCCGTTCCAGCTCCGCCGCACCGGTGAGGATGGCGCTGATCGGCGTGCGCAGATCGTGACCGACGGCGGCCAGGAAGGCGCTGCGGCTTTCCATGATGCGTTCGGCTTCAGCCCGCTTGAGGTCGGCTTCGATACGCGCCTGGGTCTCGGCGGTACGGGCCTGGTTCAGGCGCACCCAAGTCGACACGCAATAGGTGGCGAAGACAACGACGGAAATGGCGGTGGCGGTGGCAAAGGCCGGCGAGGCTCCGAGCACCGACATAAAGAAGGGGGTGGCCGCCAGATACAGCAGGTGCGGGACAATGGTCAGTGCCAGGACCACCTTCGAGCGCGGGGCGTTGATGACGCTGTAGACTGCACCGGAGGTCAGCAGAATGGTGGCGCAGACACCCCCCATTGCGCCGCCGGTCAGCCACAGCGGGATCGACAGGCTGCCGAAATAGAGGGTGTTGCAGAACAGCAGTATGCCGCCGACAAAGAGGCGCGGGCCGCGAAGCTGGTTGGTCTTGCCGCTGTTGATCGGCTCGAAGACCCAGATGTCGAGCATCTGGACAGCGAAATAGCCGATTACCCAGAACAGGCTGTAGTTCCAGCCGATAACCGGGCTGAACACCAGGGCGGCGGCCGCGCCCATGCCCAGACGCTGTAGCAACGCCTGGCGGCGCTGCCGGACGGCATCGGTCCAGTCAGACGGTGTGTCGGCGTAGGCCTTTGGCATGCGGCTCCCCGAGGCGGGCATCCTGCCCGCGGAACCACCTTGCCCGGGCAGCCCTAACGCTCCGTCAACGGGCGGCCAGAATCGCCTCCTGAACGGTGGAAAACCCGTCGGATCGCAGCCGGGCGGCGAGATCCCGCTTGATCCGGCCGACCAGGCCTGGCCCTTCGTAGATCAGGGCCGAATACAGCTGGACCGCCGCGGCACCGGCGCGGATACGGGCGTAGGCCTCCGCCCCGGAATCGATGCCGCCGACTGCGATCAGCGGCAGGCGGCCGGCACCGGCCTCTGCGGCGGCCCTCAGCGCCTTCTCTGCTCCGGCTCTCAGCGGAGCACCGGAGAGGCCCCCGGCCTCGCCCCGGTACGGCGAGCGCAGGCTGTCGGGGCGGTCGAGGGTGGTGTTGGACACGATCAGCCCGTTGATGCCGTGAGCCAGGCTCGCCTCGACGATCATGCCGATCTCGGCGACGGTCAGGTCCGGTGCGATCTTCAGAAAGACCGGTACGCCGCCCGGGACCCGGGCCTCGGCAATCCGGCCCAGCAGGTCGTCCAGCGCGGCGCGTCCCTGAAGGGCCCGCAGGCCCGGGGTGTTGGGCGACGAGATGTTGACGGTGAAATAGTTGGCCAGTCCGGCCAGCCGACGCAGACCGGCGACATAGTCGGCCGCCTTGTCTTCGGTATCCTTGTTGGCCCCCAGATTGGCACCGACGACCGCATCCGCCGGTCGGTTGGCAAGCCGGTCAGCGAAGGCCTCCAGTCCGGCGTTGTTGAAGCCCATGCGATTGATCACGGCCCGGTCCTCGGACAGGCGGAACAGGCGGGGCTTCGGGTTGCCGTCCTGCGGGCGGGGCGTCACCGAGCCGCATTCGACAAAGCCGAAACCCAGCCGGGACAGACCGCGCAAGGCCTCGCCCTTCTTGTCGAGCCCGGCGGCCAGACCGACCGGATTGCTCAACCTCAGGCCCGCGACCGTGGTCGCCAGGATGGGATCGTCGGCCGGCGGCACGGGCAGGGGAGCCCAGGCCAGGGCCCGGATCGCCAGCCCGTGGGCGATCTCCGGATCGAGCCGTCGCAGCAGCCAGGTTCCGGGGTCGAAGCCGCTCATGGCGCGGTCCCGCCGTCCTCGAACTGCATGAGTCCGTCGTCGGTCACGGTCAAGGCGCGGACGGCGCGGACAGCATCGACCGGAAGCGGACCATACAGATGGGGAAACAGGTCGCCCCCCCGCGAGGGTTCCCAGAGCAGGGCCTTGCCGAGGACGGTGGGATCGACCGTCAGCAGGGTCAGCCCGCTGCGGCCTGCATAATGACGGCGGGCCGTTTCAGCCAGCTGGGTCGCTGTCGACATATGAATATAGCCGTCGGCCCGGTCCACGGCCGAGCCGTCATAGCGGCCCGTACCGAAGGCCACCGTCCATTCGGCAGCGTCGATCAGCTTGAAGGCGGGACCGGACCGGGCGGTCATTCCCCGGCTCCGACAGTTGCGGGCTCCAGCAGCCCTTCCCAGGTGCAACGTCCGGCTGGATCCACCGTGAAAACGGCCGCTGATCCGGGTTCGAAGCCACCACTCAGCCGGTCAAGAATGGCCGGCGAGGCCGCGCTCTCGATCAGGTATTCGACCGCCAGAAGGTGGACGCCGGGATTGTGGGCCACCACCATCAGGCAACCGACCTCGTCTTCGGAGGCCTCGACATAGCGCCGCAGCACGTCGGGGCCGGCGTTGTAGAGTGCGGCTTCATGCCGGACCTCGACGTCGCCCAGGGCGTCATGCAGCAGGTCCCAGGTCTCGCTGGTGCGGGTGGCCGAGGATACCAGGGCGCGGTCGGGCCGCAGACCGCGCGCGGCCAGGGCGCGACCCATGCGGGCGGCGTCGAGACGCCCGGTGGGCGACAGCGGGCGATCACGGTCGCGTCCGGGCCCGGGGGCGCGGTCAGCGTTGGCGTGGCGCATCAGGATCAATCGGTGCATCAGCGCCCTTTAGGATCGTTCGGCCGTTCCATCCAGTTCGTTCCGTGCGGAACCCGGCATTTGGGTGGCCGGTTGGGGGGCGAGGGCCGGGGTTGGACCTCGCACGCTCTTGGTCGCGCCATTGACCCGCAGGCGGGCATAGGCCTGCCGCGACGCTTCGAGCATGATCACGCCCGCAGCCCCGCGAAACAGGTGCCGGCCGACCTGCTCGAACCCGTCGGCGAGCGGCAGAAGCGGTGGCCAAGGGGGCATGTAGAGGGCCTGGGACCAGGCGGTCGGCTCCAGCCCGACCTCGCGCACAAGACGCTCCAGCTGGCCGCGGGTGAACGGACGCCCGTGGCCGAAGGGCGTCGTCTCGGCACGGGACCACAGGCCGCCGCGCGCCGCCGCCGTCAGGATGATCCGTCCGGCCGGGGCCATGGCCCGGACGGCCTCGGCCAGCATGGCGCGGGCGTCGTCGGCCTCTTCCAGGGCGTGAATCAGCAAAACGCGGTCGAAGGTTCCGGCGGTGAACGGCAGGCGGCGGTCATCGACCAGAAGGGAGCGATTCCGGCCCACGACCGGCCAGGGCTCGACGCCCTGCCCGCCCGGCATGGCGGCGACGACCCGTCGTGCGCCGACGAAGGCGTCGAGCCAAGGGGTGGCGTAGCCGAGACCGAGGACATCGCAACCGGTAGCTTCGCCCCAGGCGTCGTCAAGACGCCGCGCCAGCAGGCGTCGTACCAGCGCCCCGGAGGGTTCACCGTAGAAGGCCCGTAGCTCTTCGATGCTGCGTCGCATCGGAGGAACATACCCGCTGCTGTAGTCCTCGGCGAGCCGTCGCTGCTAGAATGCGTCCATGACCCTCAGCGTTTGTCTGTTCCCCTGCCTCAACGACAACTACGGCCTGCTGATCCGCGACGAAGCCAGCGGGCAGGTGGCGACGATCGATACACCGGATGCCGACAGCATCCTGTCCGAGCTTGAGCGTCTGGGCTGGGGGCGTCTGGACATGATCCTCAACACTCACTGGCACGCCGACCACACCGGCGGGAACGCCGCGCTCAAGGCCCGGACAGGCTGCGTAATTGTCGGCCCGTCCGAGGTGGCGCGGGTCGCGCCACTGGACCAGATCGTGAACGGTGGTGATGTGGTCAATCTGGGTGAGACCGCGCTGCAGGTTACGGCCACACCGGGCCATACCCTGGGCCATGTCGTCTATCGATCGGCAGCCGACGGCGAAGCTTTCGTCGGCGATACCCTGTTCGCCCTCGGCTGTGGCCGGCTGTTCGAGGGGACGGCGCTGCAGATGTGGGACAGCCTGCAGACGCTGGCGGCCTGGCCGCCGGAAACCCGGGTCTGGTGCGCACACGAATATACGGCGGCCAATGCCCGGTTCGCCCTGTCGCTGGACGACCGTCCGGCGATGCGCGCCCATACCGAGGCGATCTTTGCCGCCCGCGCCCGGGGCGAGGCGACCGTGCCAACCACAATCGGGGCCGAACGGGCCTTCAATCCCTTCCTGCGGGCCGTGGACGTCGGCGATTTCGCAGCGCGCCGGGCCGCCAAGGACGTATTTCGCGGCTAGGCGTCAGTCCTGGGGCAGGAAGGCGCGGATGACGCGCGCGGACGACGGTCGACCGGCCAGGCCCTGGCTGGGGGCGACTACGATCCGCAGTTCGCTGCTCAGATAGGTGACCGCGGCGCGATCTCCCTCGATGATTGTGATGCGCCGCAGCCGACCGAGACTGGGCCGCGCCGACGGGGAGCGGGCGATCCGCATCACCGCGTCGGTCGAGATGATCAGGGCGTCGACGGCCAGGGCTTCCGACTCCTCGCCGGTGTCGAGATTGATCTCGACCAGACGCCCGAGGGCCTGGGTGATCATGCCGCTGCGACGCGCCATCAGATTGAACAGCTCGGACGGACCCAGGGACGGGGGCGAAAGGGTCGGGCCGGGACCGGCGAAGGAGACCGGCGAACCGCCACGGGCGACGGACGTAAAGACGGTCATGCCGCCGTCCGGCGTTACGCGCAGAACCTGTTCGCCGGCGTCGTTGCGATAGATGATGTCGCCACGCGGGGCGGGGGTCGGTCGCAGGACCCAGGTTTCATCGCGGCGCTCGAACCGCAGCAGGGCCTGTCGGCCTGAGCCGCCGAGGACGAAGGCTTCGCCACTGTCCGCAATATAGCGTCCGGCGACCGGCAGGCTGTCGGAGCGGTCCTGATTGCGCAGGGCCCGGCTCTGCTCGGCCTGGGCGTTGCCGCGGACCTGGGCACGGACGGTCGTCGCTGGCGTCAGACCCGCGACCACGATGGCGAGCGCCAGCGTGGTCGCGATCGGCATGGAGGCCGTTCTGACCGGAACCGTGAATATCATGCGACAGACGGTGGAACCTCACCCCGGCGGATTTTAGGCAAGAGTGGCTTCAACCGACCAGGTATTGACCGCCGTTCAGCGAGAGTGTGCAGCCTGTGACATATCCGGCACGTTCGCCGGACAGCCAGGACACCATGTCGGCGATCTCTTCACCCTTGCCCAGACGCCCTACGGGGATCTGGGCGATAATGCCGGCCAGCACCTTCTCGTCCATGGCCCCCACCATTTCGGTGTCGATATAGCCGGGCGCGATACAGTTGACGGTCACGCCCTTGCGCGCGTTCTCCAGGGCCAGGGCCTTGGTGAAGCCGATCATCCCGGCCTTGGCAGCCGAATAGTTGGTCTGGCCGACCTGACCCTTCTGGCCGTTGATCGAGGAGATGTTGACGATCCGGCCGAAGCCGCGGTCGCGCATCCCGACGATGACATGACGGGTCATGTTGAACACGCTGTCCATATTGACGCGGATGACGTCGGACCACTGGTCGTGGCTCATCTTGTGAAAGAAGCCGTCGCGGGTGATGCCGGCGTTGTTGACGAGGACCTCGATCGGGCCGAGCTGATCCTCGACCTCCTTTACCGCCCGGGCGCAGTCGTCGAATGAGCCGACATTGCCCTTGACGATGGTGACACCCAATTCCCGTGCGGTGGCCTCGGCGGCCTCGACATTGCCGGAATAGCCGGCAGCGACGGCCATGCCGTCTTCCTTCAGGCGTTGGACGATTGCCTTGCCGATGCCGCGGGTTCCACCCGTGACCAGTGCCACTCGAGCCATCTACGTTTCCTTGTCCCTGACGGCTCCGTCTGACGCGGAGCCTTGTTCCGGGTCATCCTAGACGGTTGGCGCGGACGCGAGAACCCCGCCCCGGTGCGTTCCGGCAAGGACCGGAACGCACGAACGCCATGCCCTAGAGCTTCGCCATGTCGAGGACGAAACGATAGCGGACGTCGGACTTCTCCATCCGCGCATAGGCTTCGTTGATCTGGTCCGGGGCGATGACCTCGACCTCGCAGGCGATGCCGTGTTCGGCGCAGAAATCGAGCATCTCCTGGGTCTCGCGGATGCCGCCGATCAGCGAACCGGCGATGCGGCGGCGACGCCACAGCAGCGGCAGGGCGAACACCGGCATGCCCTCGGTCGACAGGCCCAGCATCACCATGGTTCCGTCCCGCGCCAGCAGGTTGATGTGGCTGGCGATCTCATGCGTGGCCGAGACGGTGTTGATGATCAGGTCGAATTTCTCGGCCGCCGCGGCCATGGCGGCCTTGTCGGAATTGATCAGGAAATGTTTGGCCCCCATCCGCTCGGCGTCGGTCTTCTTGCGGTCGGAGGTCGACAGCACGGTGACCTCGGCCCCCATCGCATGGGCCTGTTTGACCGCCATATGGCCGAGGCCGCCCAGGCCGATGACCGCGACCTTCGAACCGGGACCGACCTTCCATTCCCGCAGCGGAGAATAGGTGGTGATGCCGGCGCACAGCAGGGGGGCGGCGGCATCCAGCGGAATTGAGTCCGGAATCGACAACACATAGTTCTGGTCGACGGTGATGTGGTCGGAATAGCCGCCCTGGGTCACGGTCTGGTTGACGGCGGCACCCTTGGGATCGGGCGAGCCATAGGTCTGGGTCATGCCGGGAACGCAGTATTGTTCCTCGCCCTCCTTGCAGGACGAACAGACGCGGCAGCTGTCGACCATACAGCCGACGCCGACCCGGTCGCCGACCTTGAATTTGGTGACGTCCGCGCCGACCGCCGCCACGATGCCGGCGATCTCATGGCCCGGCACGATCGGATAGCGGGTGTTGCCGAGGTCGTTATTGGCGACGTGCAGGTCCGAATGGCAGACGCCGCAGAACTGGATATCGATGGCCACATCGTCCGGACCCGGATCACGCCGCTCGAAACTGTAGGGCGACAGCGGCGTATGGGCGGCGGTCGCAGCGAAGGCGCGGGTGGCGATGGACATGAGGGGGGCTTCCGGTCTGGCGGCGGGTGCCTTTAGATGTGGTCCCGGGCCGCCTGCCGCAAGGCGAACCGGACCCTGAAAAACACAGTCCACTGAGTCCACTGAGTCCACCTTGGCCCCCGCAGGGCCGGTCCGGACCCGGCCGCAAACCCCTTATGGCACGGCCCTGCGTCAGAACCGGACGGGGTGCGCCGGCCTCAACCCAGTTTCGCGATCAGGGCCTGGGCCGCGGCCGGATTGCGCACCTTGGCTCCCGAGATGAAATAGGCGAACACGTCGCCGCGGTCGGCCCAGGCGCGGGTCTGGCCGGCGACGGCGTCCAGCTCGGCCGCGGTCAGGCCGGTCGGCTCGTCCTCGCGGCTGGACATCAGCCGGGCATAGGTGAAGCCGGCGGTCGGTTGGTCGATGCGGGGCCAGTCGGGGGATTCGTCATCGACGGCATAGACGATGGCGACGCCGTATCTGGCGGCCAGATCATAGAACTGCTGCGTGTCGAAGGTCGGGTTCCGCACCTCGACCGCATGGCGCAGCCGCACCCCGTCCTGCTCGGCCGGCAAGAGCTTGAGGAAGGCCTCGAAATCCTCCGGATCGAACTTTTTGGTGGCCATGAACTGCCAGTTGATCGGCCCCAGCTTGTCGCCCAGGACGCTGAGCCCCTGACCCAGGAACCGCCCCATCGACTCGCCCATGTCGGCCAGCACCTTGCGGTTGGTGCAGTAGCGACTGGCCTTGACCGCGAAGACGAAGCCGTCCGGCGTCCCGTCGCGCCATTTCATCCAGCTGTCGGGCTTGAAGGTCGAATAATAGGTGCCGTTGATCTCGATCGAGGTCAGGGCCCGCGACGCGAATTCCAGCTCGCGCTTCTGAACCAGACCGTCGGGATAGAAGACGCCGCGCCACGGCTCAAAGGTCCAGCCGCCGATGCCGATGTGGATCCTGCCCGTCATGTGGAGACGCTCCGCGTTTCACCTGTCGTTCGGTGCCTGGGGCTGGGGCTCGACCTGCGGCTGCAGCTCGGCCGGCATCGGACGGGCGTCGGTCTCCGCCTCCGTCTGGCTCAGTCCCGGCGCACGCGCGGCATAGATGATGGCGAACAGAGCCACCACCAGGATCAGAGAGACCAGCAGCACCCACAGGATGCGCAGGCCGCCGCGGCCCTGTTTGGCCTCTTTCACCGGAATGGCGGGGCCGTCCGAAAGACGGGCGTCATGGTCTGCGGGCCGTTCAGTCGGATGGTCGGGGGGCGTTTCATGGGTCATGCCAAACCAATGCTCAAGCTGGTGAGGCGTTCCCGAACCGTTGTCAGGCCACCGGGATCACCACCGGAGGGATGCCGCATGGGCCGGGTCGGACAGCCGGGCATTGCTGAACTCGACCTGGCGCTCCCGCGGCACCGCGTAGGCGACATGAGGCTGGAGCGCCGCCAGAACGGCGGGCGGGGCGTCCATCGTCTCGGGCATCTCGCATTCGGCCATGGCCCAGTAGAACCGACCGGCGTCGTCCAGCAGCAGGTCGATGTCCCACTGGAGGCCGACAGGATCGACCAAGGTGGTGCGCATCTTGTGAATCCGGCGGGTGGTCCGGGGCCACAGATCGTCGAAGTCGCGCGCCTCGAGGCCGGTCTCGATCTCGATCAGACGCCCCGCTGCCATGATCTTGTAGGTGAAGCTGTCGGTCGAGGTCCCGCCACGTGTCTTTCGCCGGACCCGGGCGTCCCCGGGCAGATAGCCCTGGCGGATCTCGCTCCAGTCCTCGCGGGGCCACAGGGCCAGCACCGCCTCCGGGTCGTTCAGCACAAATTTGCGCTCGTTCTCGGTCGGCACGGCGGGCCTAGTAGGCGAAGTCGCGGTACATGCGGGTGACGTCGCCTTCCCATTCGCCATGATAGAGCGACAGCAGGCGGTCGGCCGGGGTGATGCCGCTGTCGGCGATGTCTTCCAGCTCGGACAAATAGCCGCGCTCATCGACCATGCCACCGCTGTAGCGGGCCCGGTTCTTCAGGCCCCGGCGGGCGATGGCCACCATGTCGACGGCGATGTCGCGGACCGAACGGCCGGCGACCTCGGCCTTGAGGCCCAGGCGGGTGACGTCGCGGCGCAGACGCTCATGGTCGGCGATGTCCCAGTCCTTGCAAAGGTCCCAGGCGGCGGCCAGCGACGGGGCGTCATAGAGGATGCCGGCCCACAGGGCGGGCAGGCCGCAGATCCGGCTCCACGGGCCACCGTCGGCGCCGCGCATCTCCAGATAGGATTTCAGCCGCACCTCGGGGAACAGGGTGGTCAGGTGGTCGCCCCAGTCCTTCATCGTCGGGAGTTCGCCGGGCAGGGCGGGCAGCTCGCCCTTGAGGAAGTCGCGGAACGACTGGCCCGAGGCGTCGACATAGCGGTCGCCGCGCTTTGCGAAATACATCGGCGTGTCGAGGGCGTAGTTGGCATAGGTCTCGAAGCCGAAGCCGTCGGCAAAGACGAAATCCAGCATGCCCGTGCGGTCGGGGTCGGTGTCGGTCCAGACATTGGCGCGGGCCGACAGGAAGCCGTTGGGCTTGCCCTCGGTGAAGGGGGAGCAGGCGAACAGGGCGGTGGCGATCGGCTGCAGGGCCAGGCTGGTGCGGAATTTGGCCACCATGTCGGCCTCGGACTCGAAGTCGAGATTGGCCTGGATGGTGCAGGTGCGCAGCATCATGTCGAGGCCCAGCCCGCCCTTCTTGGGCATATAGGCGCGCATGATCTCGTAGCGGCCCTTGGGCATGATCGGCACGTCCTCGCGCCGCCACAGCGGATCGAAACCGGCCCCGAGGAAGCCGAGGCCGATCTCGTCGGCGACCATCTTCACCTCCATCAGGTGCTGGCCGGTCTCGTTGCAGATGTCGTGGATGTCTTTCAGCGGCGCGCCGGACAGTTCGAACTGGCCGCCGGGCTCGAGGCTGATCGAGGCAGAGAAGCCCTCGGCGTTCCTGCGTTCCAGGGCGATCAGATGGCCGGCCTCCTCGACCGGACTCCAGCCGAAACGCTGCAGGCCGGTCAGCATGGCATGGATGCCGTGGTCGCCTTCATAGGTCGGGCGGCGCAGGGTGTTGCGGTCGAAGCCGAATTTCTCGTGCTCGGCCCCGATGCGCCACTGGTCCTTCGGCTTGGCCCCGTCGGACATGGCGGCGGTCAGTTGTGCGAACGAGAGCGGGTCCTGATCGACCATGGTGCATTCCCCTGTCCGTCGCGGGGAGCGCACGGCCTGTTGCCGCTAGATGGGGCCCGAAGGCTCGCGGCTCAAGGGGTATCGTTGTGTCGCGGTCGGCGTTTGCCCGGGATGGTGAACGGGGTCATGACGCTGACGAAGAAGGCGACCGACCAGCCCAGCAGGATCGCGCCGCCGACGCCCTCGATCGCGCCCAGCAACCGCCACTGCGGGGCCATCAGCACGTCGCTGTAGCCGATCGAGCCGTAGCTGATGCTGGAGAAATAGACCGCCTCGCGCAGGTCGGACACCGCCCCGATCACCGTATACAGGGCGGCATAGAGCCAGATCTCGACGCCGTGGATCACGAACAGGCCCAGCACCACCGCGATGGTCAGGGCGGCGTGCTGCCACAGGGGGCCGGCCACGCCGATGCCGCCGATCCGGGTCTCGTACAGTTCGAGCATCCGGCCCAGGCCCATCAGGCCGAACCCGTGCAGCCCCACCACCAGCAGGGCCATCACCGTCGACAGAGCCAATTCGTTGAACATGATCCAGTGTGCCTGCAATGGCCGGAACGGCCAAATCTATCGGTCCCAGTCCCCGATGGCCGCCTGCCACAGGGTCAGGGCGGCGATGGCGGCGGTGTCGGCCCTCAGGATGCGCGGCCCCAGGGAGACGGCGGTGGTAAAGGGCAGGCCCATCAGCCGCTCGCGCTCCTCGGGGGCAAAGCCGCCCTCAGGCCCGATCAATATGGCCCAGGGTCCGGGTCCGGCCGCGGTCAGGGCGGCAAAGGCGGGCGCACCACCGGTCTCGTCGCAGAACATCAGCCGTCGCGCCGGATCCCAGTCGTCCAGCAGCGCGCCCAGTTTCGCCGGGGCGTCGATCATCGGCACGTCCAGCCGGCCGGTCTGTTCGGCGGCCTCGATGGCGATGGCGTCCAGCCGGTCCATCCGCACATGCTGGGTCTGGGTCCGGTGGGTGACCACCAGCCTGACCCGCCGCGCGCCCAGTTCCGTAGCCTTCTCGACCGCGAACTCCAACGCGCTCTTTTTCACCACGCTGATCAGCAGTTCCACGTCCGGCCCGGCCGCCTGCGGTCGCACCGCCTCCTCGACGCGCAGGACCAGGCCCTTTTTCAACACTTCGGCGATGACGCAGCGCCATTCCCCGTCGACGCCGTTGAACACCAGCAGGCTGTCACCGATCTTCAGCCGCATGACCTGGGACAGGTAACGCGACTGGTCGAGCGTCGGCATGACCGCAGCATCGGCGGTGAGCGGGGTAGGGGCGTGGAGGCGGATCATGCTGCGACCCTAGCCTTCGGTCCGCGTCTCGGGGAGTCGCACGCCGAGGGATTTCGCCAGCACCGGAAAGATGGCGTCGGCCTCGGCCCCGGTGGTGCCGAACGGCGCGCGCAGGTCCAGCCAGTAGGCGCGGAACTCCTCGCCGTCACTGTGGGCCAGGACGGTCAGGGCGGCGCGGATGCGGGTCTGGGTCTCGCGCGTCACCTCGGCCATCGCTGGCACGATATCGGTGCGCATCGCCCGTTCGACCTGGGTCGCATCCAGCGCATCGACCGGGCCGAGGCGGGCCAGGGTCTCAGCCTTGTTCGCCCCGCCGATCCACGGGTCGAACAGACTGTCCAGCAGTTCGGAGCGCCCGCGCGCCTCGCGTTCGGCCAGACGTTCCTTGGCAGTCTTGCGCACGGGGTGTTTCCCTTAAAGCGACCGGGCGATCAGCAGCTTCATGATCTCGTTGGTGCCGCCGTAGATGCGCTGGACGCGGGCGTCCTTGTACAACTGGGCGATCGGATATTCGTTCATATAGCCGTAGCCGCCGTGCAGCTGCAGCATTTCGTCGATGGTCTCGCCCTGGATGTCGGTGACCCAGTATTTGGCCATTGAGGCGGTGACGGCGTCCAGCTGGCCCTTCAGGTGCAGGCCGATGCAGTGGTCGACGAAGACCTTGGCGACGGTCAGCTTGGTCTTGACCTCGGCCAGTTTGAATTGGGTGTTCTGGAAGTCGAGGATGCGCTTGCCGAAGGCCTTGCGCTCCTTGACGTAGGCCAGGGTCTCCTGGAGGCCGCGTTCGGCGGCGGCGACGCCCTGGACGGCGATGTTCAGCCGCTCCTGCGGCAGTTGCTGCATCAGGTGGACGAAACCCTGTCCCTCGGTGCCGCCGATGATGTTCTCGCCGGGGACTTTCACGTCATTGAAGAACAGTTCGGAGGTATCGTTCCCCTCCATGCCGATCTTGTGCAGGTTGCGGCCGCGCTCGAACCCGTCGGCACCGTCGGTCTCGACCACGATCAGGCTGGTGCCCTTGGCCCCCAGCGTCGGGTCGGTCTTGGCCACCACGATGATGAAATTGGCCAGCTGGCCGTTGGTGATGAAGGTCTTGGAGCCATTCACCACATACTGGTTGCCGGTCTTGATGGCGGTGGTCTTGATGCCCTGCAGGTCACTGCCGGCGCCCGGCTCGGTCATGGCAATGGCCCCGACCAGCTCGCCGGTCAGCAGTTTCGGCAGCCAGCGCTGCTTCTGCTCCTCGGTGCCGTAGTGCCAGATGTAGGGCATGACGATCGCATTGTGCAGCGAGATGCCGAAATGGTCCGCGCCCTTCCAGCCCAGCTGGCGCATCAGCACGACTTCATGGCGGTAGTCGCCGCCCATGCCGCCGTCTTCCTCGGGCATGGACAGGCCCAGCAGGCCGGCCTCGCCGGACTGGTTCCAGAGTTCACGGGGGACTGAAGAGTTGGCGATCCACGACTGCACCGCCTCGGGCGGCGCGTGTTCGTCGATCCATTTGCCGACGCTGTCGGAGAAGAGGGTGATCTCCTCTTCCTGCATGAAATCGGGTTCGGGGGATTGAAGAACGTTCATAGGGGTTGTTCCGCTTCACTGACCCTCTCCCGGCGGGGGAGGGCTTGAGCGCACGACGGCGTCGCCGTCGTTCTTGCGCGAAAGGGTGAGGGGTCAAGGTGCGAGGACGGCCGTCACCGGACGCCCTCACCCTCCCACCGGCTGCGCCGGCGGCCCCCCCCCCTCTCCCCACGGGAGAGGGGTCGATAACTCAGAATGCTTCGGCGGGCATGTCCATCAGCACGTCGGCACCGGTCTTCATCTTGACCAGGTGAGACTCGGCGTCGGGCAGGATGCGTTCGACGAAATAACGGCCGGTCATCAATTTAGTGGCGTAGTACGGATCGGTGTCACCGGCGTCGATCTTCGCCTGGGCGGCCCTGGCCATCTGCGCCCACATATAGGCCAACGCCGTCAGGCCGAAGATGTGCAGGTAGTCGGTCGAGGCGGCCCCGGCGTTGTCGGGATTGGCCATGCCGTTCTGCATCAGCCACATGGTGCCGTCCTGCAGCTTCTTCTTGGTGTCGGCCAGGCCGGTGACGAACGGCTTGAGCGGGCCGTCGCCGTTATTCTCGCTGATGAAGGCGTCGATGTCGGCGAACCAGCTCATGATCGCCCGGCCGCCCTTGGCCGGAAGTTTGCGCCCGACCAGATCCAGCGCCTGGATGCCGTTGGCCCCCTCGTAGATCATCGTGATCCGCGCATCGCGCAGATACTGGGAGGCCGGGAAATGCTCGGTGTAGCCACTGCCGCCGTGCACCTGCATCGCCAGCGAGGCGACGTGGAAGCCCTTGTCGGTCAGATAGGCCTTCAGGACCGGGGTGAGCAAACCCATATAGTCGCGGGCCTTTTCAGCCTCGGCGGCATCGTTCGAATGCTGCAGGTCTGCCTGGAGCGCGGTCCAAAGGGTGAAGGCCTGGCCGCCTTCGACAAAAGCCTTGGCCTCCAGCAGCATGCGGCGCACGTCCGGGTGGACCATGATGGAATCGGCAGGCAGTTCCGGGCTCTTGGCCCCGGTCAGCGAACGGCCCTGCAGGCGGTCATGGGCGAATTCGACGGCGGCCTGATAGGCGGCGGTGCCGATCGACAGGCCCTGAAGGCCGGTGCCGAGGCGGGCCTCGTTCATCATCACGAACATGGCGGCCATGCCCTTGTTCTCGGTCCCGACCAGCCAGCCCCTGGCATTGTCGTAGTCCATCACGCAGGTGGCGTTGCCGTGGATGCCCATCTTGTGCTCGAGGCCGCCACAGGCCGCGCCGACGTTGCGCTCACCCAGGCTGCCGTCCTCGTTGACGAACACCTTGGGCACGACGAACAGGCTGATGCCCTTGATGCCGGCGGGGGCACCCTCGATGCGGGCCAGCACCAGATGGATGATGTTGTCGGTGAAGTCATGTTCGCCGGACGAAATCCAGATCTTCTGGCCGGTGATGTTGAAGCTGCCGTCGCCGTTTGGCACGGCCTTGGTGCGGATCAGGCCCAGATCCGTGCCGCACTGCGGCTCGGTCAGGTTCATGGTCCCGCCCCATTCGCCGGTGGCCATCTTGGGCAGGTATTTCGCCTTCAGTTCATCCGAGCCGTTGGCATTGAGGCCCCAGTAGGCTCCGGCCGTCAGGCCCGGATACATGGAGAAGGCGGCGCTGGCGGCGGCGGTCATCTGGCCAAAGGCCATGGCCACGACTGCAGGCATGCCCTGGCCGCCGTGCTCGGGCAGGGCCGACAGGGCGGGCCATCCGGCGGCGACCATGGCCTGATAGGCTTCCTTCCAGCCGGTCGGGCCGGTGACCTTGCCATTATCCCATTTGCAGCCTTCCTGATCGCCGATGCGATTCAGGGGGGCGATAACCTCTTCGGCGAATTTCGCGCCTTCCTCGAGGATCTGGCCGACCAGGTCCGACGATACGTCGGCGAAGCCGGGCTGATCGGCGTAGCGGTCGATGTCCAGAACGTCGTTCAGGATGAAGGTCAGGTCGCGGACGGGAGCCTTGTAGGCCATGAGATTACGCTCTCGCTTTGAAGGGCTGGATAATGGAAGGGCCGACCCCGTGATCGGGGTTGAGCCGGGCCTTGAGGAGGGTGGCATATTCATCGGCACCGGGCAGCAGGTCGGGGCGGTGTTCGCCCAGCTTGCGTTCCATGACGGCGCAGGCTTCCTCGGCCGTCTCGATGGCGGCGTCGAGGTCTTCGCGCTGCTGTTTCAGAGCCGAGATCTGGGCCCGGTGGCGGCGCAGGGCCACGGCCATCTGGTGGGCGTTGTGGTCGTCGTGATCGTAGAGGTCCAGCATCTCCTGGATCTCAAGCAGGGAGAAACCGATGCGGCGACCGCGCAGGATCAGCTTCAGCCGGGCGCGGTCGCGGGCGTCGTAGACCCGGGTCTGGCCCTTGCGGGCCGGGGTCAGGAGGCCCTTGTCCTCATAGAATCGCAGGGCTCGGGCCGTCGCGCCGAACTCGCGGCAGAGCTGCCGGATCGAATAGGTGCGGTGATCGTCTGCGGTCGCCATGGCCAAGTCATAACTTGACGCGCACGTAAAGGGAAGGTTTTTCCCGTTGGCGTCGCGGCTCGACCGTCAGCTCAGCGGACGGGCGCGGAACCACAGAACCGGGAAGGTGATGCCCAGCAACAGAATATTGGTCACGGCAGGACCAATGTCGCCCCCGACCACGTGGATGCCCAGCATGATCGTTTCGAGGGCAAGCAGGCCGGCGGCCGCGGTCACAAGCAGGGGTCGACCGATCCGCCAGGAGATCAGCGGCACCAGCATCAGCGCGGCCAGGACGATCTCGGCCAGGCCCAGTCCGCGCACCAGATTTTCGCTGACCAGGGCGGGCCAGCGCATCAGCTCGACAAGATTGGTCATCGGCTCGGTCAGCTTGGCATAACCGGCACCGACAAAGAACATCGCCAGCCAGCCCTGCAGCGTCCAGAGCGTCAGATTCAGATAATCCGCCTGGGCGCGGCGGCGAGGGGTCAGGGTCTGTGTGGTCATGGTCTTGCAGGGTCGTTCAGGGAGGAGGGGAAGGTACGCAACTGTAACAGGCGCTACATCAGATTGCCGGGGCCGATCCGCAAGGGGGCGTTCGTGGCCGTAACCTTCTGTGATGCCTCTGACCCGAGTTACGGGGCGGAAGCATGACCGTATGCATACGCTTGCGTCATCTCGATCCCGTTAAAGGCTACGCTTAACGAAACAGGTCATAGGCGCGGCGCGCCGCCTCCAGCCGGGCGAGCTTGACCGCGAACGGACCCCAGTCGTCCCTGTCCGCGATTGCCGCCCACAGAGTCTCGACCTCGTCGATCAGCATCTCCTCCGGATCGGCGGCGGCGAAGACCGGGTCTTCCAGCCGTTCGGGACGATCGCTCTCATGCGCGAACAGGGCCGCGCGGAAGGCCTCGAAGGTCTCGCCGCGGTAAAGGCCGGCACGTGGGCCGGCCAGGGCCCGGGCCGAGGAGGCGAAGCCGCCGAACCAGTCAAAGAACAGCGGCTCCCACCGAATGGCCTCACCGGTCTCGCGCAGGAAGGCCAGGGTCGCATCCAGCAGGGTCTGGTCGGCGTCCTTGCCGGCGCTGAGGACGCCCAGTCGTGCTACGAAGGCGGTCCGCAGCTCGCGGATATAGGCGGGACCGAAACTGTTCAGCGCCTCGGTCAGGGGCTCGGCGTCGGCGACAAGTTTCAGGCAGCCGGCCAGCTGCGTCAGGTTCCAGAACACCGCCTCGGGCTGGCGGGCGAAGGCATAGAGGCCGAACTGGTCGAAATAGGCGGCGGTGAAGCCGGGCTCGTAGTGGGGCAGGAACCGCCACGGCCCGTAGTCGAAACTCTCGCCGGTGACATTGAGGTTGTCGGTGTTGAGCACCCCGTGGACGAAGCCGGCGGCGATCCAGCGCGCGCTCAGCCGGGCCGAGGCCTCCACGATGGCGCGCAACAGGCCCGGCGTATCCCCGGCGGCGACTTCAGGGTGATAAAGGCTGCGAACATGCTCGACCAAAGTGGCGATCAGGTCGGGCCGTTCGTGCCAGGCGGCGCGCTGGAAGGTACCGAAACGCACGTGGCTGTGGCTGAGCCGAACCAGCACGGCCGAGCGGGTCGGCGACGGCTCGTCGCCACGCTGCAGGGCTTCGCCGGTCTCGATCAGGCTGAAGGCGCGGCTGGTCGGCACACCGAGCATTTCCAGCATGGTCGCGGCCAGAATCTCGCGCATCCCGCCCTTCAGCGTCAGCCGTCCGTCACCGCCGCGTGACCACGGCGTGGTGCCGGACCCCTTGGTGCCGAGGTCCAGCAGGCGACCGCCTCCGGCCCGCATCTGTGCCGCCAGGAAGCCGCGCCCGTCGCCCAGGTCGGCATTGTAGCTGCGGAACTGATGGCCGTGATAGCGCATGGCCACGGGGCCGGGCTGGCCGGGCAGGGGCTGGAACCGGCCGAAATGGGCGATCCATTCCGCGTCGGTCAGACTGTCCAGCCCGACCTCGGCCGCGGCCCGGTCGTTGCGAAAACGCAGGCTGGTCTGCGGAAAGTCTGCGGGCTCGACCCGGTCGGAATAGTCGCCGCCCAGGTCAGGAAAGCGGGGGTCGGGGCGATAGGCTGGGGACACGGGCATGCAGGGCAGATGCTGTCTGTCGGGTCGAAGCGCAACTCCCGCAACCGGTCGCGGGAGTTGAGCCGCCAGACCGTGGCGGCTATGGTTGATTCAGAGATCAGGCCTGTGCCGACCTCCCGTCCTCTGGTCGGGCCGGGCGGTTGGGCCAGGCCGGCACCGCCGCAAGGGGGCTGAACCCGGTCCGACGTCCGTCGATAACCTGACGTCACATCCGTCTTTTTGATCCCGGAGACCTGCATTGCCGCGCAAGAACAAGCTCGCTGCCCTGACGGCCGGGGTCGCCGCAGCGCTTCCCGATGTCTTCGTGTCGCGCAAGGCCACACTGGACTTCCTCAAGACCGAATCTGCCGCAGGCGTCTTTCTCGGTCTTGCCGCGCTGGCGGCGCTGATCCTCGCCAACTCGCCATGGTCTGACCTGTATTTCGGCTGGCTGAAGAGCGTTCACGTTGTGCAGGTCGGACCGCTACGGCTGGAGGAGTCGATCTCCAACTGGATCAAGGAAGGCCTGATGGCGGTCTTCTTCCTGGTCGTCGGCCTGGAGATCAAATTCGAGATTGTCCGCGGCGAGTTGAGTGATCCCAAGAAGCTGGCGACGCCGATCCTGGCCGCCGTCGGGGGCATGGTCGCGCCGGCCCTTGTCTATCTGGCGGTGGCGGGAATTCTGGGCGGGCCCCATCGTGGCTGGCCGGTGCCGCTGGCCACCGATATCGCCTTTGCTCTTGCCATCTTCGCCTTGGTCGCCAGCAAATTGCCGCCGTCACTGCGGATATTCCTGCTGACCCTGGCCATTGTTGATGACCTGGGGGCCATCGGCCTGATCGCCATCCTGTTCAGCGACGGCGTCAACTACCAGCCGCTGCTCGCCGTCGCCGGCCTGCTGGCCGTCGGTGCCATGGTGGTGCGCGCGAAAAAGGTCTCGGCCGCCTTCTGGGTGCTGGGTTTTGCCCTGATCTGGTACCTGACCGTGCTGTCGGGGCTCAGTACGTCCCTGACTGCGGTGCTGTTCGCCCTGATTGTCCCGGTCAACGAGCGAAAATCCGACAACCAGAGTCCGCTGAAGGAGGCGATGAATGACCTCCACCCCTATGTCGCCTTCCTGGTCCTGCCGTTGTTCGCCTTTGCCAAGGCGGGGGTCAGCTTCTCCGGGCTGACGCTTGAGCAGGCCTTTGCCCCTCTCGTGCTCGGTATCGCCATGGGCCTGTTCATCGGCAAGCAGATTGGCGTGTTCGGCGCGGCGTGGCTGGCGTCCACCCTGAAGATCGGGCGGCGACCGACCGATGCGACCTGGCTGGAGCTCTATGGCGTCAGTCTGCTCTGTGGGGTCGGTTTCACCATGAGCCTGTTCATCGGCATCCTCGCCTTCCCGGGGGCGATCGACTCGCCGCTGCAGGTCGAGGTGAAGCTGGGCGTCCTGGGCGGGTCGGCCCTGTCCGGTATTCTGGCAGCCCTGGTCCTGGGGCTGGCGACGCGCCGGCGGGAGCGCCTGAAAGCCATCGCCGTTACGGATACCGATCAGTAGAAGTCCGAATATTGGTCGTTGGCGACCTCTGCGTCAGGATCGACTCTCGACGGACGTCTGGCGACTGAAACAATACCCGCGCCGACCGGACCTTGACCTTACGTAATGACGTTTTGTCGCTTTCGCGTCACAGTTAGGTCCGTGGAATGGCTGAAATCAGACCCTTGGGGCCGACGCTCCTTGTCGCTTCCCCGGGGTTAGACTACCGAATCTATTGAACACCCACGTCTCGCTAAGAAGGACGTGGTTCAGGGAACAGGAAACGCCGAGACCGTGTGAACCGGTCCGGCCTCACAGTCGGGAGCCGTCAATGCGCCTTCATAACCTTCTTCGTAGCACTGCATCTGCCGCAGTCGTCGGTGCCGTCGTCTTCGGATTCGCCGGCGCAGCTTCGGCCCAGTCCGGGCCGACCACCGTCGACGACATCATCGTCACCGCCCAGAAGCGTGAACAGAACCTCCAGGACGTGCCGATCGTGGTCACGACCCTGTCGCAGGAATCCCTGCAAAGCGCAGGCGTTCACGACATCAAGGATCTGCAGATCCTGACTCCGGGCATGACGGTCACCTCGACCCAGTCGGAAGCCTCGACCACGGTCCGCATCCGCGGCGTGGGTACGGTGGGTGACAACCCCGGCCTGGAAAGCTCGGTCGGCGTCGTGATCGACGGCGTGTACCGCTCGCGGAACTCCGTCGGCTTCGGCGACCTCGGCGAAATGGCCCGCATCGAGGTTCTGAAGGGCCCCCAGGGGACCCTGTTCGGCAAGAACACCTCGGCCGGCGTCATCAACATCATCACTGAGGCCCCGTCCTTCGTCCCGGGCTTCAACGCTGAACTGACTTCCGGAAACTTCGACCAGATTGGCATGTCGGCTTCGGTGACCGGTCCGCTCACCGACACGCTGGCCGCGCGTCTGTACGTTGCCCACCGCCAGCGTGATGGCTTCTATGACGTCAACACAGGCGACGGCCCGCGCACCACGACCGACGACGCCAATCAGAATTTCTCGACCATTCGTGGTCAGCTTCTGTGGCTGCCTACCGACTCCATCTCGATGCGCCTGATTGCTGACTATTCCGAGCGCAGCGAATATTGCTGCGTCGGCGTGCAGACCCGCACCGGCCCGACCTATCCGTTCATCGACGGCCTCTCCGCCGGCACCGGCCAGACCCCGCCTGCCGCCGGTTACGGCCCGCTGCCGTATTCGCGGACGGCTTATGCTAACCGGGATACGGGTCAGGACATCGAGGACAAGGGCATTTCGCTGGAGGCCAATTTTGACCTGCAGGCCTTCGGCGGCGCGACGCTGACGTCGGTGACCTCGGCCCGCGACTGGTCGTCCTCGCTCGGCATGGACGTCGACTATACCGGTGCCGACATCGTCTACCGCAACAACGACGGCGAGTTCGGCTACCGGGTCAAGAACCTGACTCAGGAGTTCCGCCTCGCCGGTTCCACGGACAAGCTCGACTGGCTGGTCGGTCTGTTCGCGACCAAGGAAGACATCGACCGTAGAGACAGCTGGTATTTCGGTGCCGACTACACGCCCTTCCTGTCGTTCCTGCTCAGCGCCGGCCTTGCCGGTGGCGGTGCGCCCTTCCCGGTCAGCCCCGGCACGATTGGTTGCTACACGCGGACGGGTCAGACCTCCGCCGGCCTCGGGGCTTGCCTGAGCAGTGGCGGAACCGGCAATCTGCCGGTCGGCCCCGGTGGCTCGATCGTCAACGTGCCGACCGCCCAGGGCACAGGCCCCGGCTTTATCGTCGGCCAGGGCTATCGCGACGTCTATGACCAGAGCTCGACGTCCTACGCCATCTTCACCAACAACAGCTGGCACGTCACCGACGCGTTCGATATCACGCTCGGCCTGCGCTATACGATGGACGACAAGAGCCTCGACGGTCACCAGCTGAACACCAATGGAAACGGCACCACCTGCAGCGCTGCTCTGGCGAACAATGCAGCGACTACCGGTGTGTTGGGGGCCAGCGGCGCGGCCACGATCGCCGGCACCATCTGCCTGCCGTGGGCTAACAGCGCCTTCAACAACCGCACGATTGCCGAAAACTTCGACGACGGCGAGCTGAGCGGCACAATCAAGGCTTCCTACCGCCTCAACGACGGCGTCATGGTCTATGGCTCCTACGCCCGGGGCTACAAGAGCTTCGGCTACAACCTCGACCGGGTTCAGGACGGGATCACCCCGAATGCTTCGCTGCTGTTCCCCTCGGAAGTGGTCGACAGCTATGAAGCCGGCATCAAGACCACACTGTTCAACCGGTCGGTCCTGCTGAACGCGACCTATTTCGACCAGACCTTCACCGACTTCCAGCTCAACACCTTCCTCGGTACCGCCTTCGTGGTGGAATCGATCCCCGAGCTGACCACCCGCGGTGTCGACGCCGACTTCCTGTGGTTCACCCCGGTTGAGGGCCTGAGCTTCCAGGGTGGCGTCACCTACACCGATGCGAAATACGGCAACTTCACCGCCTCCGACCTGACGACTCCGGGCAATTTCCCGCAGCTGTCGCTGCTGCCGGGCGCGCGCGCCTCGTTCGCACCGGAATGGTCGGCAACCGGGGCCGTGAATTTCGATCGCTCGATCGGCAACGGTCTGCGCGTCGGCTTCAGCCTGGCTGCCAAATACTCGACCGAGTACAACACCGGGTCCGACCTGCTGCCGTACAAGCAGCAGGACGCGCTGACGCTCCTCAACGGCCGTATCGTGCTGGGCACGGACGACGAGCGCTGGACGGTTGAGATCTGGGGTCAGAACCTGACCGACGAGCAATACGTTCAGGTCGCCTACAACGCCCCGCTGCAAGGCTCGGCCTTCCAGAAGACCGTCCAGCCGAACGGCACCTACTACAACCCGGCGCTGGACACCCAGACCTATGATGCCTTCCTGGGTCAACCGCGCACCTACGGTGTTACCCTGCGCGCCAAGTTCTAGGCCAGGCACCGCAAGGCAAACGACAGGGCCGGCCGGGGGAAACCCCGGCCGGCTTTTTGCTGGCCATCATGGTGCGGAGGTGGCTGCGGAAACAGCGGGTGAACGGAAACACGTCGCTGCCGACCGCCGGATCCGCGCCATAAGCGCCGGTCAACCCGGTGAGTATCGCCCGCTGACCCGTTGATTCGTCGGCTCGGGTGGCCCGGTCGCCCGCCGTTCTCGCAGAAAAGGCCGCGCCCATCGGGCGCGGCCTTTTCCCGGCGGGGCCCGGACCCGGGAACACCGCGACCCGGGTCGTGGTGTGCGGACGCCCAGCCCCCTAGTGGGTTGGGGCGGCGGTGCCTGGCTGGTGCGGGACCTCACGCTGGCTGGCGAAGAGTCTGCCGAGATGGCGGCGACCGAAGCTGGCGACGTCGTCGACGATCGTGAAGATCGGCGGGATGAACAGCAGCGAAAGGAAGGTCGAGGAGATCAGCCCTCCGACCACGGCGATGGCCATGGGCTGGCGGAACTCGACGTCCGCGCCCCAGCCGATAGCTACCGGCAACATGCCGGCTCCCATGGCGAACGTCGTCATCAGGATGGGTCGCGCGCGCTTGTGCGCCGCGTCCATGATCGCCTCGACCCGGGTCATCCCCCCGTGCTCGGCGATGACGATGTAGTCGACCAGCAGGATCGAGTTTTTCGCCGCAATACCCATCAGCATCAGCACACCGATCAGGGACGAGATCGAGAAGCTGGACCCTCCGATCATCAGGGCTACGAAGGCCCCGCCGATGGCCAGGGGAAGGGAGGCCATGATCGTGACCGGATAGGCGAAGCTGCGGAACAGCAGCACCAGCACCGCATACATCAGCATGATGCCGGTCCCGAACGCGACCGCGAAGCCGACGATCATCTCCTGGATGAATTCCTGGTCTCCGGCGGGCACCTGGCGCACACCGTCCGGCAGGTTCTTGACGGAGGGCAGCTTGTCCACCAGCGCCCCGGCCTCGCCGCTGCGGATGCCGTCCAGCTCAGCCGATATGGTCGCCACGCGCGACCGGTCCTGTCGCAACACCTGGGAGGGGCCGGCACCGAAGCGGATATCCGCCACCGAGTTGAGGGGGACCGAACCCCCGTTTGAGGTCGGAACGCGCAGGTTTTCGAGGACCGACAGATCCTCCCGGGCATCGCGGGTCAGGCGCAGACGGATCGGCACCTGGCGGTCTCCCAGATTGTATTTTGGCAGATTCTGGTCGACGTCGCCGATGGTGGCGACCCGCACGGTCTGGGAGATCGCGCTGGTCGAGACTCCCATCAGGGCGGCCTCGTCGGGTCGGGGCGTGACCAGGATTTCGGGGCGGGCGATCGACGCGGTGTTGACCACATTGGCCAGTCCCGGAACCGTCCGCATCTCGGCCTCAACCGCCCGCGCGGCGGCGGTCAGGGCGGCCCCGTCGTCACTGAGGATGGCGAATTGGTAAGAGGTGCCGTCGCTGGGTCCACCCCCCTGTTGCGCCACGCCCGCACCGATGCGAGCCCCGGGTATGGGCTTCCAGCCATCGACCATGGTGCGGGCGAATTGCTGCTGGCTGAGGTCGCGCTCGCCCTTGTCGACCAGGTCGGCATAGAGGTTGGCCTGATTGACCTCCTGGCCACCGATTGAAGCATAGACCGACGTGACTTCCGGCCGCGCCCGCAGGTCCCGGGTCAGGCGCTGCACCACGGCATCCGTCTGTGCCAGGGTCGCGCCCGGCGGCAGTTCGACCGAGAAGCTGGCCCGGCCCACGTCGCCGCTGGCCAGGAACTCGAACGGGACCTTGGTCGCCAGGAAGCCGCAGCTCAGAAAAAGGACGGTACCGATGCCGACCACCTTCCAGCGGTTTTTCAGACTCCAGCCCAGCGCCTTGAGATAGCCGGACATCCAGAAGGGGTCCTTGTCCTCGTGCTTCTGGTGCTTGAGCAGGAAGGCCGCCATCAGCGGCGTCAGCGTGCGCGCCACCACCAGGGAGAAGGCCACCGAGACACAGGCCGCGAGGGCGAAGGCCTTGAAGAACTGACCGATGATGCCGGGCATGAATCCCACCGGCGCAAACACCGCCAGGATGGTGGCCGTCGTGGCCACGACGGCCAGACCGATCTCGTCAGCGGCCTCCATCGAGGCATTGTACGGTGACTTGCCGTCGCGCATGTGCCGGACGATGTTTTCGATCTCGACAATGGCGTCATCGACGAGGATGCCGATGGTCAGCGACAGCGCCAGCAGGCTGATGCCGTTCAGGGACTGGCCCATAGGCTCCAGAACCAGGAACGTCGGGATCAGCGACATCGGAATCGCGGTGGCGGTGATGAAGGTCGCCCGCCAGTCGCGCAGGAAGATGAAGACCACAACGACCGCGAGGAAGGCCCCGAGAAGCAGGGCTTCCAGCGAGGCGATATAGCTCTCCTCGATCTGTTCGACGCTGGCCGTGACCTGACGGATCGTCAGCTGGGGATTGTCCTCATCGATCTTGGCCACGGCTTCACGCACCCGCTCGGCGATCTTGACCTCGGAGGCCGACCGCGACCGCAGGAAGTTGAAGGTGATCGCCTCCTGGCCATCGTAGCGGGCCAGCCGGCGCGGTTCGGACCAGTGATCCTCGACCCGGCCCAGATCGCCCAGCCGCACGGAACGCCCGCCCGAAAGCGGCACCAGGGTCTCGCGCAGCGCCTCGATCGAGGTCGCCGCCCCGAGGGTCCGGATCGAGCGTTCCGACCCGGAGATGGTCACCCGTCCGCCGGGCTGGTCCGAGTTCACGCTGGTCAGGGCCTGGCTGACCGATGCCGCCGTGACGCCATATGAGGCGAGCCGATCGGGATCCAGCTCGACTGCGATCTCGCGATCCACGCCCCCGCCGCGGTTGACCTCGCCGACGCCCTTGACGGCCAGCAGGGTGCGACTGATGTCGTTGTCGACGAACCAGCTGATCTCCTCCGGCGTCATCGTCTCGGAGCGGACCACCCAGGTAATCAGGGCGTCGCCGGTGATGTCGATCCGCTGGACGCTGGGCTCCTGCATGTCCTGTGGCAGGTCAGCGCGCAGGCCACTCATCGCATTGCGGACATCGTTCGTCGCCCGCTCGGTGTCGGTGCCCAGTTCGAACTCGATCGAGGTCGACGAGACCCCGTCGGTAATCTGGGAGTTGATGTGTCGCACGCCCGACAGACCGGCGAGCGAGTCCTCGATCAGCCGGGTGACCTGGACCTCCATCTCGCTGGGGGCCGCGCCGGGCCGTACTGCGGTCACTGCTACCAGCGGGAAGTCGATGTCGGGGTTGTTGTTGATCCGCATGTTCAGGAAGCTGAGCACGCCTCCGATGGTCAGCAGGATGAACAGCAGGATGATCGGAATCGGATTCCGGATCGACCAGGATGAAATGTTCTTCATGTCCTGAGCCCTACTTCCGGGCCGGAGCGGTCGGAGCGGCCGGAGCCGGAGCCGCCACCGTCACATGGTCGCCCTCGCCGAGGAAACCGGCCCCGTCGACCACCACCCGGGAGCCGGCGGCGAGGCCGTCAACGGCGGTCTGGTTGTCGACGCGTGAGCGCACGGTCACCGCTTGGAAATGGGCGCGGTTCTGGGTATCCAGAATGAACACCCCGGCGCGATTCTCGCGATACAGGACTGCGGCCGTTGGCACGGTCACCGCAGGCTGGGCCTCAACCTGGATGCGGGCCCGGGCGAACATACCGGTCCGGAAACTGTCTCCGGAAAGAGAGATGCGGGCTGTCCCCAGTCGGCTATCGGCGTTGACCTCCGAAGTGACGATGCGGACCCGACCGGTGGTCTCGCCGACCTGATCCGAGGAGATGACGGCGGTCTGACCCGCGCGAACGAGGGCCAGTTCGGTCTCGGGCACCTGGGCGTCGAGTTCAAGACGCCCGTCGCGGACGATGCGGAACAGTTCGGTGCCCGCCCCGACGATCTGGCCGCGCGTGACACTGCGGCTGATCACCCGTCCCGAGACGGGGGCCTTGATTGTGGCCTGTGCCAGACGCGTGCGGGTCTCGGATAACGAGGCCTGGCTGGCGGCGACATTGGCGGCCGAGGCCCGCTGGTTGGCCAGGGCGGTATCCAGTGACGCCTGGCTGAGGAAGCCGCGTGCCTTCAACTCCTGGGCGCGATCCAGCGCGGCCTGATCCCGGGCGGCGTTGGCTTCGGCGGTCTGCACCCCTGCCTGTTGCTGGCGCAACTGGGCCCGCAGCAGGGCGTCGTTCAGCTGGACCAGCGGCTGGCCCTGCCGGACCCAGGCCCCTTCGTCGACAAAGACGCCGGTGGCCACCAGGCCGCCGGTCTCGGCACCGACCGGTACTTCTTCCCAGGCCGAGATCGTGCCCGATGCCGTGACAACGCGGTCCACCGACTGCAGCGTTGCCGTGGCCGCTGTCACCGTCTGGCTACTGGCACCGGCCCCGGTCTCGGTGTCGGCCTTCTTCTCACCGCTGCAGGCGGTGAGGCTGAGTGTCGCTGCGAGGATCAGTCCTGCGCGAAGTGCCGGATTGGAAATGGCCAATGTGATGATCCCTGTCGCGACGCGATGGGGGAAGCCATCGGGCCTGTCGAGCCTCCGGTCGCGGAAGCTTATAGCAGGCTGCTCTTAGCCTGTTCGGGAAGTGGCCTCAAACGTTCTGGCGCTCTCTTACGGCGAAGTAATACCACGGCGGCACGCCATCGCGGTACGGTGGTCTGGATTGGCCTTTGTGGCCCGCCGTGCTACCGGCGCGACCATGCCGACTCCCCCGATCGACCGAATCCGCAATTTTTCCGTGGTTGCCCACATAGACCACGGAAAATCCACGCTTTCCGACCGTTTGATTCAATTTACCGGCGGGCTGACTGCGCGGGAAATGAGCGCTCAGGTTCTGGATTCGATGGATATCGAGAAGGAGCGCGGCATTACCATCAAGGCGCAGACCGTGCGTTTGAACTACAAGGCCAAGGACGGGCTGGACTATGTCCTGAACCTGATGGACACGCCCGGCCACGTGGATTTCGCCTATGAGGTCTCGCGCTCACTGGCGGCGTGCGAGGGCTCTCTGCTGGTGGTGGATGCGTCGCAGGGGGTTGAGGCGCAGACGCTGGCGAATGTCTACCAGGCGATCGACAACAACCACGAGATCGTGCCGGTCCTGAACAAGATCGACCTGCCCGCGGCCGAGCCCGAACGGGTGCGCCAGCAGATCGAGGATGTGATCGGCCTCGACGCCTCGGACGCCGTGTTGTGCAGCGCCAAGTCGGGCATCGGCATCGAGGAGGTGCTGGAGGCCATCGTCACCCGCCTGCCGGCCCCCAAGGGCGATCCCAACGCCCCGCTGAAGGCCCTGCTGGTCGACGCCTGGTACGACCCCTATCTGGGCGTGGTCGTGCTGGTGCGCATTTTCGACGGCACGCTGAAGGCCGGCCAGCGCATCAAGATGATGCAGCATGGTTCGACCCATTTGATCGACAGGGTCGGTGTCTTCCTGCCCAAGAACACCCCGGTCGACCAGCTCGGCCCGGGCGAGATCGGCTTCTTCACCGGCCAGATCAAGGAGGTGGCCGACGCCGCCGTCGGCGACACCATCACCGACGAGAAGAAGCCCACGGCCGAACCGCTGAAGGGGTTCAAGGACGTCCAGTCGGTGGTGTTCTGCGGCCTGTTCCCGGTCGACGCCGCCGATTTCGAGGACCTGCGCGCCGCCATCGGCCGGCTGCGTTTGAATGATGCGTCGTTTACCTTCGAGATGGAATCCAGCGCCGCCCTCGGCTTCGGCTTCCGCTGCGGCTTCCTGGGTCTGTTGCATCTGGAGATCATCCAGGAGCGGCTCAGCCGCGAGTTCAACCTCGACCTGATCGCGACCGCCCCGTCGGTGGTTTACAAGATCCAGCTGCGCGACGGCACCGAGATCGAGCTGCACAACCCCGCCGACCTGCCCGATGTGATGCAGATCGAGAGCATCAGCGAGCCGTGGATCAAGGCCACCATATTGACCCCCGACGACTATCTGGGCGGGGTGATCAAGCTTTGCCAGGACCGGCGCGGCCAGCAGGTCGAACTGTCCTATGTCGGGGCCCGGGCCCTGGTCATCTATGAGCTGCCGCTGAACGAGGTGGTGTTCGACTTCTATGACCGGCTGAAATCCATCTCCAAGGGCTATGCCAGCTTCGACTATGAGCTGAGCGACTATCGCGAGGGCGATCTGGTCAAGATGAACATCCTCGTCAATGCCGAGCCGGTCGACGCCCTGTCGATGCTGGTGCACCGCGGCCGGGCCGAGATGCGCGGGCGCTCGATGGTCGAGAAGATGAAGGAGCTGATCCCGCCGCATCTGTTCGTCATCCCGATCCAGGCGGCCATCGGCGGCAAGATCATCGCCCGCGAAACCGTGCGCGCCCTGCGCAAGGACGTGACCTCGAAATGCTACGGCGGCGACGCCACGCGGAAGAAGAAGCTGCTCGAGAAACAGAAGGCCGGCAAGAAACGCATGCGCCAGTTCGGCAAGGTCGAGATCCCGCAGGAAGCGTTCATCGCCGCGCTGAAGATGGATGACGATTGAGGCCGGCCAACGGGCTGAACACGGACTCCGCCCCGCCGCGCTAGACCTTCGCCGGGGACAAGGTCCCGCCGTCCACGACCAGCACCCGGTCGGCCCGCTGCAAAAGGGCGGGCCTGTGCGCCACCACGATGCGGGTGATCGGCAGCTGGGCGATCAGGTCGGCGATCACCTCTTCGGTCTGGACGTCCAGATTGGCCGTGCCTTCGTCGAGGATGAGGATGCGCGGCTGGCGGTACAGGGCGCGGGCCAGCAGGACGCGCTGTTTCTGCCCGCCCGACAGGGTCGAGCCCATGTCGCCGACCAGCGACAGATACTGCATCGGCATCCGGCCGATATCGTCATGTACCTGGGCGGCATAGGCGGCCTGCTGCACCCGCGCCATGTCGAGGTCCGGATCGAAGAAGGCGATGTTGTCGGCGATGGTGCCGGACAGCAGCCGGTCGTCCTGGGCCACCACCCCGACCTGTTCGCGCCAGGCACGCCACAGATCGGATGTGGCGGTCTGGCCGTCGAGGGTGATCGCCCCCTCCGTCGGATGGCGCAGGCCCAGCATCAGTTTCAGCAATGTGGTCTTGCCGCCGCCCGAAGCCCCGGTGATGGCCAGGAATTCGCCGGGTTCGACCGTCAGGTTCAGGCCTTCCAGAATGGCGCGATCGGCGGCCCCGTAGCGGAAGCCGATATCGGTCAGGGCCATGGCCCCGCGCACCTCGAGCCGGGGCGGGGCGGCGGCCGATGAAGTCTCGACCTCGGCGGTGACGATGTCGGCCAGACGGTCCAGGTGCAGGGTCAGGAATTTGAACTGGATGGCCTGGTTGATCAGGGCGTTGGCCCGGTCGGTAAACGTCTGCCGGAACGACAGGAAGGCGAACAACATCCCGACCGAGAAGCCGTCACCGGCCAGGATGGTGCGTGCGCCCAGATAGATGACCAGCACGGTCTGCAGGCCGGTGATCAGGCCCTGGGTAAAGCTCAGGGAGATCTGGAATTTGCTGACCGAGACGGCGGCGTTGATGGCATTGGCGTACAGGTTGCGCCACGCGCTTTCGCGCTCGGCCTCGCGGCCCATCACCTTGATCGTGGTCGCGGCGCGGACGGTCTCCATGATGTGGGACTGTTCGCGCGCTCGCTCGATGATCTGCTCTTCGGTCCGGGCCTTCAGGGCCGGGAACACGGCGAAGGCCAGCGCCAGGTTGATCGCCACGGCCCCGACCACCACGGCCGTCAGGGTCGGTGAATAGAGCAGCAGGATGATGATCGCGACGACCGCCATCAGGCCGTCGATGATTGCGGCAATGACCCCGCGCGTCAGCACGTCCTGGATGGCCGAGGCCGAGCCGATGCGGGACATGATGTCGCCGACGTGGCGTTTCTCGAACCAGTCGCTGGGAAGCCGCATCAAATGGCGCACCAGATTGCCGACCATCTGGAAGCTGAGCATCTGTCCGAACACCTGCAGCGCCCAGGCGCGCAGGGCCTCGATCGACGCCTGAATGATCACCAGCGCCCCGAAGCCGATGGCCAGCACCGTCAGCAGGTCGCGATCAGCGCGGAAGATGCCCTCGTCCACGACCAGCTGCATCTGGAACGGCATGGCGAAGGCCGCGATCTGCAGCGCCACGGACAGACCCAGGATCTGGAAGAAGGCGGGCCAGAAGCCGACCATCTTCGACCACAGGCTGGTCAGTTTGATCGGGGCGCGGGCGGTGACCTTTTCGAAGGTGTCCGACGGTGTCAGCTCCAGCGCCACGCCGGTGAAATGTTTGGACAGGTCGTCCAGCGAATACGTCCGCGCCCCGGCCGCCGGATCATGGATCACGGCCTTGCCGTTCCTGACCGATTTCAGCACCACGAAATGGTTCAGGTCCCAGTGCAGGATGGCGGGCAGCCGAACCTTGTCGAGGGCGGACAATTCCACGCGCAGCGCGCGGGGCGCGAAGCCCAGGCCATCGGCCAGACCCATGATGCTGCGCAGGGTCGCGCCGGACATCGACAGGGAGAAACGCTGGCGCAGGCCGTTCAGATCGACGTCATGACCGTGGTAGCGGGCAACCATGGCCATACAGACCAGTCCGCATTCGGCGGCCTCGGCCCCCTGGATGACGGGCAGCCGGCGGCGGCGCGAGAAATTCAGTTCGGCAAGGGGATTCATCAACGGCGCCCGGCGGCGTACAGGGGGTCCAGCAGCCATTCCAGCAGGCTGCGACGATCGATCACCACATCCGCCGTCAGCAGCATCCCGGGCTGGAGCGGGACGATCTGGCCATAGGCTGACACGCTGTCGTGCTTCATTCGCACGCGGACGCGGAAGACCGGCTCCTGCATCTGGAGGCCCGGAATGGCAACCTCGGCCGGCGCCAGGACGGTGCGGGACACGGACGTCACCACGCCCTCGCCGGTGCCGAATTTCTGGTGCGGGAAGGCCTGGTACATCAGCCGCACCTCCTGACCCTCGCGCACGAAACCGGCCGCGCGCGACGGGGCATAGAGTTCGGCCTCCAGCGGGGAGTCGCCCGCGGTCAGGACGGCGACGGCTGCGCCCGGCGTGACCGTCTGGCCGGTATCGACAGGCAGGGCGGCGATCCGGCCAGCGACGGTGGCGACCACGATATAGGTCGCCTGGGCCTCGGTCTGGGTCGCCTGCTGGTCCAGACCGGCCCTGACCGATGCGGCCTCGGCGCTGGCGGCGCGCAGGTCGATGGGGATGGCGGCGAGGCGGGCGCTGACTTCGCCGATCTCGCGTTGATAGGTCAGGGCCTGGGCCGACAGCTCCGAGGCCTGCTGTTCGACCGCCAGCGCGGCCGAGCGCCGGGCCTCCAGTTCCCGGCGCGGCAGAAACCCCTGGGCGGCGATGGTCTCGGCGCGTGTCACCTCGGCGCGGGCCAGTTCAAGACGTTCGGCCTGCAGGTCGATGCGGTGACGAAGTTCAGCCAGTTCACGGCCAAGGGCGGCGCGACGTGCGGTCATCTGGCGCTGTTCAGCCTGCAGACTGGCCTGGCTGGCGGCGGCCCGGGCCCGGGCTGCCGTGCCCTGGGCGGCGAGGCTTTCCGAGAGGGCCTCGAAGCTGTCGCCGGCCTCCAGCGCCGCCGACAGGGTCAGGGTGGCGACCGGCTGACCCACCGCGACGACATCGCCTTCGCGGACATGGATGGCGGTGACCACGCCGCCCTGACGCGCCGCCAGACGGATCATACCCGCCCTCGGCGTCAACCAGCCGGCGACGGTTTCCTTGCGCGCATAGGAGGCGGTGGCGGCGAAGAACCCGCCGGCGAGAACCACCAGACACAGCAGCACGGTCAGGATCCGGGTCGGTACTGAGGTGGCCAGAATGACCTCGCCGGCGAGACGGCGGGTCGCGTGATGGATGGCCTCTTTGCGAAACAGATCGGACACTTATTCCCACACCCGCTGAGCGCGAAACCACGCCGCAATTCAGGTTGACAGGGTGTGGAGCGCGGCGCAATCGTGAATAGCGATCCGGATCGCGCACCTCAACTTCTAGCTGATGGAGGAAGCCATGACGGCTTTAGCTATGGACGTGCGTGAACTGGATTTCGATGAGACCGGGATGGTCTCCGGGGGCGTTGAAGCCTCGCCCCTGCCTCCGGTGGACATGCCGGACTATCTGAGAATTTACTGGGAGCAGATCCAGAAGGAGGGGCGCGGCCCCTTCAACCTGCCGCCCATTCATTGAATGGTCCCGTCGCAACGATGAGCTCACGGCCCCTTACAGGGGCTTGAAAAACAAGTATAAATGGAGATGCTCGTGCGCATTCTGAATGCTGACGAAATCGGTGCCGTTTTTGGCGGTACGGGTACCGGCCTGGTTCCCCCTCCGCCGCCGCCAGGCGACCCTTCCTGGCCGTTTCCGTTTCCCGACCCGAGGGACCCGGGCCCTATCGACCCTGAAGATCTTATCTGCTGGTAGCGGTCGTTCAGGCCTGGCAACAGGCCCGGCTGTTCATATCGAAGAAACCCCGGCTCACCATGAGTCGGGGTTTTTGCCGGCGCTAACCCTGGCGGGTGGGCTTGTGGCCGACCCGGAGACAACCCGGCCGCCACAATCGCGAGCATCGGCCAATTAATACAACTTGTAGGGTTTTGACTTCTCTGCAATCCTCGGTTTGCGATCCGGATCGCGCACTTCAACTTTTAGCTGCTGGAGGAAGCCATGACGGCTTTAGCTATGGACGTGCGTGAGTTGAGCCTTGACGAGTTGAATCTGGTTTCGGGAGGTGACTTCTGGGGTCAGGCTCAGGGTGCCGGTATGATTGTCGGAGGCTTGGTTGGTGCTGCGGTTGCATCGGCCTCGGTACCCGCTACGGCCGGGGCAAGTTCCATGCCGGCTTATTTTGCCGTTTCGGCCAGCGTCGCACTCGTTGTTGCAGGCGTCGAAAAAATGCGGGAATCCTGACCATGAATGCAGACATTCGCGAACTCACCATGACCGAACTCGACAGGGTCGCAGGCGGTCCCGGCAGTGACGCCTGGGGCGGTATATCCGGCGGCCTGGGCCTTATTGCGATTGGCCTGGGAATGGAACTGGGGTCTGCCGGCCTCGCTACGCCGGTCGCCATCGGTGTCGTGGCCGCAGGCGTGGCGCTTATCCATGTAAGCGTTGCGCAACTCGCGCTGGAGTAATCACTTCTTTTCTACAACGTCCTCGGCCTTATCGGGCCGAGGACCCCCACAGCGGATGTTACAATGGCCGAGTTCGGTTTTGTGATTGTGATGATTCTCACGATTCATCTCGCATACCAAAATTTCGACAGTCACGACTTTCGGAAGATATACTGGCTTGCACTCACCGTATTTCCCGCAATCTGTTTTCTATTCGCCTATGTAAAAGGCCGAGAAAATACTGTTTTGGCGATGGTTTATATCGCTTGTGGAATTGCGATTGCGCTATTCGCCTTCTTCCTGAAACGAAAAACCTCTTCATGAATGCAAGATGCGATCCAAGCGGGTCTCGAACGCTCCGCTTGCCTGGCCGGCCAGCGACCAGCCTTTTCTGAGCGACCCACGCGCTGATCCGCCAACGCTTCGGCGTGTTGCCCAGCGCCGCCTATCCGGTCCGGGCTGTTGAGGGCTACTGCGACCATGTCGCCGGTTCCACCACATTGTCGGACGCCGGGGCGGCGGCGCTGGTGGCCGGGGGCAGACGAACGTCGGCGCTGGACTACTACCAGAGCCGCCAACGGGTCGAGGCCGTGCTGCGTGACAACGGCGGCTCGGTCGAGCCGTTGTTCCGCACCGCCGAACATTGACCGGCTGACGCTGCGGCCCGCCACAAACTGGGCGCGGCCGCTAAACTGTGGCAGGACGGGCGCGGTCGATCGGGCGGATGTCCGCGGGTCGCCGCCTTGCCGTGCTGAACAGAACCGAGACCCGACATGACCGATGTGACCCCGCCCGCCGACGCCGCCGTGACCCTGGATCCGGCCGATCCGCTGAACCAGCCCCTGACCGGGCTGGAGCAGGTGATCGAGGCGGCCCTGCAGGATCCGGTTCACTGGCGCGCCTTTGAGGTCCTGCTGCCGGCCGGCGACCTGTTTGTGGTGCCCGAGGGGGCGGCCACGGCCGTACAGGGTATGCACACCCTGCGCCCGGACGAGACCCTGGACCTGCGCGGCGTCATCCTGGCCGACGGCGTCGTCGCCGGGGCCGTCTTCACCGACCCGCGCCGTATTCAGGCGATCTGGGGCAATGATGTGTCGTGCATCGCCATGAACGGCCTGCGGGTGCTGAAACTGTTCGGCGACCGGCCGGTGCTGCTGAACCACGGCTCGGCCCGGCCGCTGCTGTTCCAGATCGACGACGTCGACGCCCTGATCGCCGCCGCCGACGCCCGGGTCGAGACCCCGGCCCGCCCGACCGGCACGGTCCAGCTGGGCCATCCGGAACAGTCGCCGGACGTGCTGCTGGAGCGGCTGCGCGCCGCCTTCGGCCCCGCCGGTGGCGACACCGATATCAGCGCCGCCTGGGTCGCCCGCGCCCACTGGGCCGAGGCCAACCACTGGGGCTGGATGGTCGACGTCCGCACCACCCGCCCCGCCGACGAGATCCGCGCCATGGTCGGCCGCGCCGTCGCCGGCCTCAGCTTCGGCAATGAAACCCTCGACGTCAGCGTCGCCGCCCCCGGCGGCCCGGCCGGGGCGGGGATCAAGGTGGTCTGAGGGGGGCTGAACCTACCTTGGGTTGGTAGCCGAATTTCCCTGAAAGTCGCAGGCTGGGCGGATGGAAACGTCCGACCAGCTACCGCTTCCGTTCCCCGCTTGTTCTGCTGGCGGCTTCCTGGCAGTCTGTCAGACTGAACCGGCCGGTGAGTCGGTCCTCTCGGAGTATGAATTGATGGTCAGGCAGGCAGGTCCGGCGATGGCGAAAGACGCCGCTGACCTTGGCTATATCGCTGCGCCTGCGGCCGTTCAGCCGAAGCTGAAGGTCATCGAGGGTGACGGCGGCAAGGATGCGTCGGCCTTTACGTTCATCGACCTGTTCGCCGGGATCGGCGGACTCCGTCGCGGGTTTGAGTCGATTGGAGGGCGCTGTGTCTTCACGTCCGAGTGGGACAAGTTCAGTCAACTGACCTATCGGGCCAATTTCCCCGACGACGACCATGCGATCAATGGCGACATCCGCGCCGTCGAGGCCGCAGAAATCCCCGCTCACGATGTGCTGCTGGCGGGCTTTCCGTGCCAGCCGTTTTCCATCGCCGGCGTGTCCAAGAAAAACTCGCTCGGTCGGGCACACGGGTTCGAAGACAAGACCCAAGGGACGCTGTTCTACGATGTGGCGCGGATCATCGCCCACCATCGCCCGGCGGCCTTCCTGCTGGAGAACGTCCGGAACCTGATCAGCCACGACAAGGGCAAGACCTTCCAGACAATCAAGGACGTTCTGACCGAGGAGCTCGGCTACAAGATCGACTTCCGGGTGATCGACGGTCGCCACTGGACGCCCCAGCATCGCGAGCGGATTTTCATCGTCGGCTTCCGCGAGGATCAGGACTTCCGCTTCGCTGACATGAAGCTGCCCGATGCCGCGCCGAAGTTGGTTGAAATCCTGCATCGGGAGGGTGACGAGTCCGAAATTCCGGACCAACGCTTCACGGTCGGCAACTCCGGTCGGGTGGCAGACAAATACACACTGACCGATAACCTCTGGTCCTATCTGCAGCGCTACAAGGAAAAGCACCGGGCAGCCGGAAACGGCTTTGGCTTCGGACTGGTCGGTCCGGAAGACGTCGCCCGCACCCTGTCGGCCCGCTATCACAAGGACGGGTCTGAAATCCTGATCAAGCAGGAGGGCAAGGTGCCCCGCCGGCTGACGCCGCGTGAGTGCGCGCGTTTAATGGGATTCGACTCGCCTCGCGGCGGGGACTTCATCATCCCGGTCTCGGACACCCAGGCCTATCGTCAGTTCGGAAATTCTGTTGTGGTGCCGGCCGTGAAAGCCGTTGCCGAACATATGAAGCCGCACCTGTTTGCGGCCCTCGGAAAACGGCCGAAGGCCACGGTTGGCTGACGTCGTCGATCCGGCGACCCGCAGCCGGATGATGTCCGGCATCCGGGGCAAGGATACGAAACCCGAAATGCTGATCCGCCGCGCCCTGCACGCGCGGGGTTTCCGCTACCGGCTGCACTGCAAGGACCTGCCTGGCAAGCCGGACCTGTGCTTCCCGAAATATCGTGCGGTTATCTTCGTGCATGGCTGTTTCTGGCACGGCCACGACTGCCATCTGTTCAAATGGCCGAAGACGCGACCGGAGTTCTGGCGCGAGAAGATCGGGCGGAACCGGGAGGTGGACCGGCGGGCGATTGGTCTCCTGGAAGCCGCTGGCTGGCGGGTTGGTGTCGTCTGGGAGTGCGCGCTCAAGGGGCGGCAGAAAATTGGCTTCGACGCCATTTCTGAGCGACTGTCTGAATGGCTGACGTCGGACGCGGCGCGACTGGATTTGCAGGGGCAAGGATGAAGCGCGGTTCTCTTTCGACTTACTTCGCTGGCGTGGGTGTGAAGTCTCTCTCAGCGACCGAAATTGATCCAACGGTTTCCCGCGGGCACGAGCTGCAGGGCGTGGATGCCATTCAGGCGTTTCTCGGGGTGCCAGTAGAAAAGCGCCGCATTCAGGCCCGTTATGTTTGGCTCTCTGATGATGAAGACCCTTTGATCTTTGAGGGTGAGGTCACCTGGTATGACAGCCGAAAAGGCAAGGTCGCCCGAGACCCCGAACCGCGGCTCTATTATCCCAAGGCGTCAGAGCCGGTCGTCTACAGGGCCAAGCCCGGCGACACCCTGTTTGTCTGTCTCGGTCGGGACGAGACGATCACCTTCCTTTTTTGCGGCGTCAGCACCACGATCGAGAAGCAGTTGTTGTGGCTGTTCGGTTTGCAGGTCGGCGGTGGAGACATTGTCGAGAAGGATTTTCGCGGCGGCGCAGACGTCGAACTTGGCCTGTCAGCGCGGTACATTCTCGGCCTCATTGGCATTGACGCCCGGATTGAAGACGATGGCTGGCTGGCCAGGCTGACGCGGAAATTCGGTAACAAATTTCCGACCACTGCCGTGTTTTCTGCGTTCGCCCGAACAGCGGCAGCAGATGTCGACGTGATCGGTGACCCTGACGGGAGCTTGTTGCGATGGCTCGAAATGGAAGAATTACTATTCTACACGCTGGAGCGGCACATCGTTGATCAAAGGCTTCGAGCCGGGTTTCTGACCAACGGCGAAGCGGACGTTGACGGCTTTGTATCGTTTTCCCTGAGCGTGCAGAATCGCAGAAAATCCAGGGCTGGTCATTCTCTGGAGCATCACCTCGCCAGTGTATTTGAGGCCCACCAACTCCGGTTTGATCGCGGCGGGCGAACGGAGGAAAACAAGAGGCCGGACTTCCTCTTTCCTGGAACGAACGCCTACCTCGACCCCGCGTTTCCGGTGAACGCCCTTACGCTTCTCGGAGCCAAGTCGAGTTGTAAGGATCGCTGGCGACAGGTCCTGTCCGAAGGGGAGCGGGTTCCCCAAAAACACCTGGTCACGCTGGAGCCCGGGATTTCGGTAAACCAAACGGATGAAATGCGGGCGGCGGGACTGCAACTGGTTGTGCCTGGCCCTCTCCATTCCAGCTACCGGCCGGAACAATCGGCTTGGCTGATGTCTCTTGCGGACCTGCTGGTCATGACCAAGGCGCGAGCGGCGTAGCCGTCCCCCTTGACCCTGCCCCCGAACAGGCCGCACTGCCGGGGATGGCCAGTGAAACCGTCTATATCCTGCAGACCTATGTGGCCGGGCGCGGCGGGGGCTTGAAGGCCGAGCCGCAGGTGGGGTGCAGGGACGCGGAAGAGGCGCGGCGCAAGGCCGAGCGGCTGGCACCGTTGCGGCTGGGGGTGGTGGCGTTTTCGGTCTCGGCCGACACCGAACTGGGCGATTATGACGAGACGCCGACCATCATCTTCAGGGCCGGACAGCTGCCCGAGATGTTCGACTGAGGGGGGGCGCACTTCGCCCGGCGATCCGGTGCCTTGTCATCCCGGACAATCGCACCGCGATTTCCGGGAGTCCTGAACGATGGGCCCGTGCCGTCCCGGATCGCCGCGGGGCGGCGTCCGGGATGACAAGGGCGCGCCGTGTCCGCCCCTAGATCCCGCCGAAGAAGTCGCGTTTGCCGATCGGCACGCCCTGGGCCCGCAGCAGGGCGTAGGCGGTGGTCAGGTGGAAATAGAAATTCGGCCAGGCGAAGCCGACGGCATAGTCGCGGCCGTTGAAGCGCATCTCGCCGGACGGGAAGGTCAGCACGACCTCGCGGTCCTCCTGACCGTCGACGGCGGTGCGCGGGACCGAGGCCAGATAGTCGAGGGACTGGCGGATGCGGGCCTGTAACTGGTCGAGGGTGGTCTCGGTATCCTCGGCCACCGGGGCGTCGATGCCGGACAGGCGGGCGACGCATAATTTGGCGCTGTCGGCGGCCATCTGCACCTGACGGGTCAGGGGATGCATGTCGGCGATCAGCCGGTGGTCCAGCAGGGCAGCGGCGTCCTGATCCGTGGCGGCGGCATGGTCGCGGGCCTTGTCCAGCAGGCCGGACAGGGCCTCGAGACGTTTGGTGAAGACGGGGACGGTGAGGTCGTACAATTCTGTGCTCATGGCGGCGGTCTAGACCCGGACCGGGATGAGGTCGAGGGGGCGGGCATCCATTTTCCCCCGCCCGGGTTGCTGTCGTGGCGGGCGTTTGCGGGGCGGAGACGGCGATTGACCTCGCACCGGTCCGGGCCGGGTTAGACTGTATGGCGTGATGACTGATCTGGTACCGCCCCCGTCCGACCGCCCCGCCAACTATTGTCTGTCGCGGGCGACGTGGGACCTGATTCTGAAAGAGTATCGCGAGGGGGCGACGGCACCCGAACTGGCGCTGAAATGGCGGGTATCAAAACAGGCGATCCGGGCCCGGATCACCCGGCACAAGTCGACCAAGCGGGACTGGGGCGACGGTCAGGCCATTGCCCAGGCGACGGCGCGTGCGGACGCCCTGGCGCAGGCCCGGGCCAACAGTCCAAAGGCGCGGGCGGGGCGGCTGTTCATGGCCGATCCGGACGAGGGACCGGAGGCCGGCGATCCGGTCGAACTGGCGCGGGCGGCGGTGCTGGCCTCGGGCCGGGCGATGCGCGGGCAGCTGTGGCTGGAGGCGCGGACGCTGGCGGGTCTGGCCGAGGTCTATACCCGGCTGGCCGGGCGGCCGGCGACGGCGGCGGCCGGGGCGAGGGATGCCGACGACGGCGAGCCGCCGCTGGACGCGGCGGGCGAGGACCGGCTGCGCGCCGAACTGCTGCAGCGGATCCTGGCCATGAATGCGGATATGGAGCCGGAGGACCGGGCGGCGGCGGCGGCGACCGATGACGGCTGGTTCACGCCCGGCGACGGGGCGGGGGGCGACGCGGAGGATTGACCCGGTGCGCGGGCAGGGCGAGTCTGGGGTCTGAACCTGATGGAAACCCCCCATGCCTGCTGATGCCCGCGCGCCCCGTCTGGCCGTCCTGATTGACGCCGAGAACGCCTCGTCGCGGATCGCCGAGTCGTTGTTTGCCGAGATCGCCACCCTGGGCGAGGCCTCGGCCCGCCGCATCTATGGCGATTTCGCCAGCGCGCAGATTCAGGGCTGGACCAAGGTGCTGGCCCGCTATGCGATCCAGCCGCAGCAGAATTTCGCCAATACCAAGGGCAAGAATTCGGGCGACATCGCCCTGGTCATCGATGCGATGGACCTGCTGCATTCGGGGCGGTTCGACGGCTTCTGTCTGGTGTCGTCCGACGCGGACTTCACCCGGCTGGCCTCGCGCATCCGCGAGGAGGGGGTCGATGTCTATGGCTTCGGCGAGCAGAAGACGCCGGAAAGCTTCCGTCAGGCCTGCACCCGTTTCATCTATACCGAGAACCTGAGCGCCCCGGGCAGCGAGGCGGCGGCCCCGTCCGGCGGGCGCGGCGCGGCGGCCGGGGCGGCGGCGGGCAAGCGCAAGCCGACCGAGGCGACGCGGATCATCGCCTCCGTGATCTCGGACATGGATGAGGACGGCGACGGCTGGGTGCCCTTCAGCGGCATCGGCAACCGGCTGCGCAACGCCCATCCGGACTTTGACCAGCGCACCTATGGCCATGCCAAGCTGTCGGACCTGATCCGCGCCACCGGCCGGTTCGAGATCCAGGCCGGGGCCGGCGGGGCCATGCGGGTGCGCGACAAGGCCTGAGTCGTCGCGCGGCAATCAGGCGGCGGCGGGCACGGCGAAGATGACCACGGTCAGGGCCAGCAGGACGGCGAGCGCGAACAGCGCGGCCCGGGCCCGCTGGCCCTTGCGCCAGGCCGACAGGGCCGCCTGCAGCGACTGCAGGGCGTAGAAGACGACGAAGGCCCGCGATGCCCAGGTGATGATGCCGAAGATGTCGGTGGCCCAGATGATGGCGATCGCCGCCACCGCCGTGGCGAGATTGCCCAGCTTGACGCTGAGGCGTTTGCCCGAGGATTCCGCCAGCAGGCCGCCGGCCCCGTTCATATCGGCGACCGCCGCCGACAGCTGCGACGCCAGCGCCGTCAGGATGATGACGGGCGCGACCATGACGCCCACCGGCCGCAGCAGGTCGATGATGGCGGTCTCGTCGCTGTGGGTGATCGGGTCGCCGGTGAAATAGCTGGTGATGAAGAGGAAAAAGAGCAGGTAGACGGCGGTGGCGATCCACTGGGCATAGCGCATGGTCCGCACCCGGGTCTGGCGGTCATAGGCCGCTCCGAGAAAGCGTGAGGTCTCGAACCCCTGAACCAGAATGACGAGGCCGAGCAGGATCCGGCCGTCGTGAAGCTGGAAGTCGGGCGTCGGCGCATTCCAGGCGAAGGTGCCCCCGGCGATCGCCACGCCGCCTGCGATCAGCAGGGCCGCCAGAAGGCCGAGGATCAGGGTCAGTTTCAGACCCACGGCATTGACCGCCACCCGCTCCAGGGCGTCGAGGCCGCCGGTCGCGCCGATGGCCCCGACCGCGGCGATCACGCCGGTGGCCGCCAGGCGAATCCACAGGGTGTCAGTGACCCCGGCGAAGCGCAGGCCGAAGGCGGCGAACAGGTGGAGGTAGTAGGCAACGGAGACAAAATAGGCGAGGGCCAGGGCCAGTTCCGACGCCCGTTCGATCACGCGCACCGTCCGGGAGGCGCCGGCCTCGATCTCGGGTTCGACATTCAGGATGTTGTGGCGGATGGCCGAGCCGAACAGATAGCCGGTGCCGCACAGGGCCATCATGGCCGCGACCGCCCAATTCCCGGCCAGCCCGGCCAGCAGGGGGCCTGCCACCAGAAAGCCGGAGCCGATGATCGAGGCCAGGGGGGTGACCGTCGCCTGCCAGGTTTCCGACGCCAGCAGCCGGGGTCGAAACAGGAAGGCCGCCCCGGCGATCAGCGCCAGGATCAGGGCGACATTGGTCAGGTTCATCAATCCGTCTCTCACATGCGGGGGAGGCAGGAACCGTCCAGGGCCGCCAGCTTTACCGTAACGGCCGGACCCGGATTATGTTGCAGGGGCAGGGCTATCGGCCTGGCCGGCCCGGAAGGCGGCGATGGCGTCGACGGTGCTGCGCACCCGGGTCTCGATCCCGGCCCAGTCCTTGGCCTTGATGGCGGCGTCGGTGATCAGTTTCGAGCCCATGCCGGCGGCGACGATGCCGGAGCCGAACCATCTGGCGATCGAGGCGGCGTCGGGGTCGACCCCGCCGGTGGGCATGATCTTCGTCCACGGCATCGGGCCGAGCACGGCCTTGACGAAGTCGGGGCCGCCGACGCTGGCGCCGGGGAACAGTTTGACGATCTCGCAGCCCAGTTCCTGGGCCGTCGAAATCTCGGTGACCGAGCCGCAGCCGGGCGCATAGGGGATCATGCGGCGGTTGCACAGCCGGGCGACCTCGGGGTTCAGGGCCGGGCTGACGATGAAGCGGGCGGCCGAGGCGATGAACAGGGCCGCGGTCGGGGCGTCGACGATGGAGCCGATGCCGAGGATAATATCCGGGTCGGTGCGGGAAAACTCGCGCGCCACCTCGGTGAACAGGCCGTGGGCGAAGTCGCCGCGATTGGTGAACTCCACCACCGGGGCCCCGCCACGCGCGCAGGCGCGGATGACATTGAGGCAGACCTCGGGGTCCGGGTGATAGAAGACGGGCACCACACCCTGGCGCTCGAGGGCGGTCAGGACGGCGAGGCGATCGTGGCGCATTTCAAACTCCGCTCATCCCGCGACGGCCGGGACCCGGTTCGTGAATGACCGGTCAAGCCGGCGACACTGCATGCCTAGCCCACCCGGGCGGCGAAGCGAAAGCGCCAGCGTCCCGCTTTCGTCGCGAGGGTCGGAACTTATTGTTTCGTCCGGGTGTCAGTCCGCCGCCCGGCGTGCGCCGCACAGGTCGCAGAACACCCGTCCCGGCCGTCTGCGATCCGGTCGCCAGCGATGGCGGCGGCAGCGCATTTGACGGAGAAATCTACGCACGGCGCGAAACATGGGACCTCGGGGCCTGCCGGATGGCGATAGGGACAGTCACCGAATCCGGGACGACCATCCGCACACGGTAAAACCCGTAATGGCCGTCGGGGTCAATGTCCGTTGCGCGCGAGGTCGACTACCCGTTTGACGAGCGCGCTGTCGGCATCGAACAGCGGATCCAGCACGGTGAAATGGTTGAGGCCGGGCAGGGCCTGATAGCGGGTCTGGACGCCCTTGCCGCCCCACAGGTCGGCCATCATCCGGCTCTGGCGCAGGAATTCCGGGCTCTCGTCGCCGCCGACCACACAGTCCAGTACCGAGCCGCCGGGGGTCGAGCCGTTGGGTACCGGCCAATGGACCGGCGACAGGGCAGCGGCCTCGGCGGCGTCCAGCTTCAGGGCGACGTTTAGCGAGGTCGGGATCAGGGGGGCGAGATCGAAGACGCCGGACAGGGCCACGGCGGCCGACGCCCGGCCTTCGCTCAGCATACAGGCGGCCATATGGCCGCCGGCGGAATGGCCGAAGACGAGGGGGCGGGAGCCGGTGCGGGCGCGCACGGCTTCGACCGCCGCACGGACCTGATGCAGGATCCGGCCCAGCCGCACGTCCGGGCACAGGTCGTAGGAGGGGATTGCCAGGCTGACGCCATGGGCCACCAGGGCCGGGGCCAGGCCACTGAACCAGTCCTTGTCCAGCGCCTGCCAGTAGCCGCCGTGCAGGAAGACGGCGACCGGGGCGTCCGGGGCGACCTCGAACAGGTCCATCACCTCACGCGGGCCGGAGCCGTAGGCGATCTGCTGCGGCGGGGTCGCGGTGCGGGCGGATTCGGCGGTCTCGCGCCAGCGCTGCATCACGGCCGGATGGTCGGGGACGAGGGCGCGATTGTTGTACTGGGCTTCGAGGGACATCACGGGGCTTCGGGGCTGGTGTGAAGGGCGCAGGGCGTAGGGCGTAGGGAGTAGGGAGAAGAAGAGCGGGATCGGTAGAGACTGGCCCGTCGCTGACCTAAGCCCTAAGACCTAAGACCTAAGCCCTAAGCCCTAAGCCCTAAGCCCTAAGCCCTAAGCCCTACCCCTCCGGAGCCCCCGCCCATGATGACCGCCATCTTCGTCTTCATCAAATGCGAGCTCGGCCACGCCAACGACGTGGCGGCCGACATCGTCGACAATGTCGACAAGGTCTCGGAATGCTATTCGACCTCGGGCCAGTACGACCTGCTGGCCAAATTCAACCTGCACAAGGACGAGGACATCGGCACCTTCGTCACCAAGGTGGTGCAGACCCGGCCGCACATCCGCGACACCTTCACCGTCATCACCTTCTCGCCCTTCCTGCCGACGGGGGGGCAGGCTTCAGGTTTCTGACTGGAGGTTTTCGGCCTCTTCCTCGGCTTCGGCCGCGTCGTCATCAGCACCGACCTTCTCCTCAACGCTGGCGGAGAAACGTTGATAGGCCCCCAGGCCAACCAGCACGAAGACGGAGACCATCAGCAGGGCGGTGGGATAGCCCAGCAGGGCGACATCGGCGCGCGCGGTCTTGAACACCACGACCAGCCCCTCGAGGAACAGGGCGATGACGATAGTGGAGAGGAATTTCGTCAGCGAGCGCCTGGCCTCGGCGGCGCTGCGTTTTTCATGGTCGCCGGTGACTTCCTCCTCGAACAGGTATTTGGCCACGTCGAAGACGGCGATGGCGACAATGACATAGCCGAGAACTCCCAGAATGGCGTCGCCGGCGGCATGGATGCTGCCGGAGAAGGCCTCGGTCAACTCCATCAGGCCGACGCCCATCAAGCCGAGCGCCAGAAGCAGGAGCAGCAGGCTGGTGGCCCCGAAGACAAGGCGGGAGATGTGGATCATGGGAGGGTCCTCGCACGCGCTCGCCTTCCCCTTTCGGGTGCGGCCAGGCTGATGCCGGACAAACGCCTGTGAACGGATCACGTTGCCTGATGGGCGGAAGGTGACGCTGCGTCACCGTAAAAGCCTGCTAGATTTTCGGTTCAGGGAAATGCGGAGACAGACGCCATGACCGATCTTGAGACCTTCCGCGCCGAGACGCGGACCTGGCTGGAGGCCAACTGCCCGGCCGAATGCCGCGGGCCGGTCGAGAGCGACGAGGACCGGGTCTGGGGCGGGCGCAACGCCGTCTTTCGCACCCCGGCCCACAAGCTGTGGATGGAGCGGATGGGCGCGCGCGGCTGGACCGCCCCGGAATGGCCGAGCGAATACGGTGGCGGCGGGCTGTCACGCGAACAGGCCAAGGTGCTGGGTTCGGAGATGCGCCGCATCGACGCCCAGATGCCCCTGTCCAGCTTCGGTATCTGGATGCTGGGCCCGGCCCTGCTGCAGTTCGGCACCGAGGCGCAGAAGAAGCGCTTCCTGCCCGAGATCGTGCGCGGCGAGATCCGCTGGTGCCAGGGTTATTCCGAGCCGGGCGCGGGCTCCGATCTGGCCGGGCTGCAGACCCGGGCGGTCGATCAGGGTGACCACTGGATCGTCAACGGCCAGAAGGTCTGGACCTCCTATGCCGACAAGGCCGACTGGATTTTCTGTCTGATCCGCACCGATCCCGAGGCCCCCAAACATCTGGGCATTTCCTTCGTCCTGTTCGACATGGCCACCCCGGGCGTCTCGACCAAACCCATCACATTGATCAGCGGCAAGAGCCCGTTCTGCGAGACCTTCCTCGACGATGTCCGGGTCGAGAAGGAAAACCTCGTCGGCACGCTGAACCGCGGCTGGGACGTGGCCAAACATCTGCTGGCGCATGAGCGCACCATGATCGGGGCCATGGGCTCGATCGGCGGCGGGCGGCCGATGGGTCAGGTGGCCGCGGATTCAATCGGGGCTGATGACGAGGGCCGGCTGGATGATCCGATGCTGCGGGCGCGGATTGCCGAGCTGGAGATCGATCTGGCCGCCTTCCACCTGTCGATGGAGCGGGTCGGCGATCAGGTGAAGGCGAAACAGGTCAGCCCGGCCATCGCCTCGATGCTGAAATACTACGGCTCGGAGCTGAACAAGCGCCGCCACGAACTGGCCATGGCCGCCGGGGGCTCCGATGCCCTGGAATGGGAGGGCGAGCGTTCGAAGGACGGCAAGGCGGCGCGCGACTGGCTGCGTACCAAGGCCAACTCCATCGAGGGCGGCACCAGTGAGGTGCAGCTCAACATCATCGCCAAACACCTGCTGCAACTGCCGGGAGCCTGAGCCCATGCCGCTGATCCTGACCGAAGAGCAGACCATGCTGAAGGACGCCGCCGACGGCTTCCTCAACGAAAACGCGCCGATCGCCCACCTGCGCAAACTGCGGGATTCGAAGGATGCTGACGGCGTCTCGCGCGACCTGTGGCGGGCGTTTGGCGAGATGGGTTTCGCCGGGGTGATCATCCCCGAAGAACACGGCGGCTCGGGCCTCGGCGCGGTCGAGGCCGGGGTGGTGGCCGAGGCCCTGGGGCGGACCCTGACGCCGTCGCCCTTCATGGGCTCTGGCGTGCTGTCGGCCAAGGTGCTGATCGACGGGGGTTCGGCCGAGCAGCAGGCCGCTTGGCTGCCGAAGATCGCCGCGGGCGAGGCCATTCTGGCGCTGGCCATCGACGAGGGCGGCAAGCATGCGCCGTCGAGATGGACCACGACGGCCGAGCGTTCGGGCAATGGCTTCAAGCTGAACGGAGCCAAGGGGTTTGTGCTGGACGGCCATGTCGCGGATGCGCTGATCGTGGCGGCCCTGACCGAGAACGGCCTGACGCTGTTTCTGGTCGATCCGAAGACCAGCGGCGTCGCGATCGAACGCACCGTCATGGTCGACGCCCACAATGCGGCGCGCGTGACCCTGACCGATGTGGCGGTCGATGCCGATGCGGTGATCGGGGCCGTCGACGGTGGTGAGGTCCTGCTGGAGGGGGCGATGAATCTGGGCCGGGCCTGTGCCGCGGCCTCGCTGACCGGGGCCGGGGATCAGGCCTTCCAGAGCACCCTGGCCTATCTGAAAACGCGCAAACAGTTCGGCAAGCTGATCGGCGAGTTCCAGGCCCTGCAGCACCGGGCTGCCCATCTGTTCACCGAGATCGAACTGGCGCGGGCGGCGGTGATGGGGGCGTTGCAGCGGCTGGATGCCGGGCGTGAGGACGCGGGTCTGGCCGTCTCGGTGGCCAAGGCCAAGGCCGGGCGTGTCGCCGAACTGGCGGTGCAGGAGGCGGTGCAGATGCACGGCGGCGTGGGCATGACCGACGAATATGACGTCGGCCTGTTCATGAAGCGGGTGCGGGTACTGAACGAATTACTGGGCGACGCTGGCTTCCATACCGACCGGCTGGCCAGGGCCCAGGGTTTTTGAGATAGTGGCGGTCATGCTGATCGCTGCCCTCGCTCTTTCGCTGCTTTCCCAGGACCCGCAGGTCGTGGACGGTATCATCGTGCGCGGGGACTGGGCACAGACGCCCAACGCCGAACAGCTCACGCCACCGACGGGGACCGAATGGTCGCCGGGGTCCGCCCAGCTGCTGTGCACGGTGCTGGAAGACGGGACGCTGGCGCGCTGTGTTGTCGAGTCGATCACCCCGGAAGGTCCACGGGTCAGGGCCTACGCACTGGAACTGGCGTCTCATTTCCGGCAGCGCGCCCGTCTTTGGGACGGCCGGCCGGTGACGGGCCTGAAGGTGCGGTTCACTGTTCGCTGGTCACCCGAAGACTGAGCCGGCTCGCGGGCTACAGCAGCCAATTGGCCTTCGGCTCGCGGGCCAGCATCTGCGCATAGGTCGGCCGGGCCCGGACGACGGCCCAGTGACCGTCGTCAACCAGCACCTCGGGCACCAGTGGCCGGCTGTTGTACTCACTGGCCATGACCGCCCCATAGGCCCCGGCCCCCATGAAGGCGACCAGGTCTCCGGCCTGCAGCGGCGGCAGGTCACGGTCGCGGGCGAAGGTGTCACCGGTCTCGCAGACCGGGCCGACGATGTCGTGCGGGCGGGCGGCCCCGGGGCGCGGCCGGACGGGGACCACCTCGTGCCAGGCGTCGTACAGGGCCGGACGCATCAGATCGTTCATCGCCGCGTCCAGCACCAGGAAGCGGCGGCCATCGCTGCGTTCATTGATCTGGATGACGCGACTGAGCAGGATTCCGGCATTGGCGGCCAGTAACCGGCCCGGCTCGAACGCCGCCTCGACGCCAAGGCCGTCCAGTACCCGGGCAGCCATGGCCATATAGGCGGCCGGGGACGGCGGATCGATCTCGCCCCCGACATAGGGCACGCCCAGACCGCCGCCGAGATCGAGACGGCTGACCGTCAGTCCCTGCGACCGCAGGCCCAGGGTCATGTCGCGCAGCACCCGGAAGGCGGCCTCCAGCGGGGCAAGGTCGGTGATCTGGCTGCCGATGTGACAGGCCAGTCCGACGGGCGTCACATGGGGCGAGGCGGCGGCGCGGGCGTAGAGGCTCAGGGCGTCGGCGATCGGCACGCCGAATTTGTCGGTGTCGCCCCCGGTGGTGATCTTGGCGTGGCCGCCGGCCCCGATGCGCGGATTGACGCGGATGGCGATGGCCGGACTGGCGTCGCGCGTGGCGGCTACAGCGATCAGCCGGTCCAGCTCGACCGCGGATTCGATGTTGATCTGGCGCACACCGGTGTCGATGGCGAAGGCCAGTTCGGCGTCGGTCTTGCCCACGCCGGAGACGATGATCCGTTCGGCCGGGATGCCGGCGGCCAGGGCGCGGCGGATCTCGCCTTCGGACACCGTATCGGCACCGCAGCCGAGGCGGGCCAGGGTGGCCAGTACCGACAGATTGCTGTTGGCCTTGACGGCAAAGGCGATCAGGGCCTCGCCGAGCGCATCGGGCCAGGCGTTGGCGGCATCGCGAAGCAGGCTGTAATGGCGCCGCAGGGTGGCGCTGGAATAGACATAGACGGGCGTGCCGACCGTTTCGGCCAGGACCTCGAGCGACACGCCTTCGGCGTGCAGCGCGCCGTCCTTCAGGTCGAAATGATGCAAGACCTAGTGGGGCCCGTCATAGGGGTTGCCGGTGGTGCCACCCTCGATCGGCATCTGGCTGGGCGGACGATAGACGGTCGCCGGCTCGGTCGGGGTCGGGCCCCGGGCGTCGGGCAGGGCCCGTTCGGTCTTGCGCGCCGGCGGGGCCTCGAGGTCGGCGATACGGCCGCAGCCGGCGGCGGACAGGGCGATGAGGGCGATCGCGCCCGACAGGAGCAGTCTGGTCATGACAGGCGCGTCTTCCATTCGGCGATACGCGCACGGACCTGTTCCGGCGCTGTGCCCCCGAAGCTCTGGCGGCTGGCACAGGAAGCCTCAGGGGTGAGTACCTTGTAAACCGCTTCCGTCACGCCCGCTTCAAGCGATTGCAGTTCGGCCAGCGGCAGTTGCGACAAATCCACGCCCAAAGCCTCGGCCCGCTTCACGGCGGCCCCGGTCACATGGTGGGCCTTGCGGAACGGCAGGTTCAGCTCGCGCACCAGCCAGTCGGCCAGATCGGTGGCGGTCGAGAAGCCCGCGCCTGCGGCGGCGCGCATGGTTTCGGTATTGGGCTTGATGACGCCGATCATGGCCGTCATCGCCGACAGCGCCAGGTCGAGGGCGTCAAAGGCCTCGAACACCGGCGGCTTGTCCTCCTGCATGTCCTTGGAATAGGCCAGCGGCAGGCCCTTCATCACCGTGCTCAGGGCGACGAAAGACCCGAGGATGCGGCCGGTCTTGGCCCGGACCAGTTCGGCGGCGTCGGGATTGCGCTTCTGCGGCATGATCGACGAGCCGGTGGTCAGGTCGTCGGGCAGGGCGGCAAAGCCGAACATCGGCGTCATCCAGATGACGATCTCCTCGGCCAGTCGCGACAGGTGTCCGGCGCAGATGGTGGCGGCGGCCAGGCTTTCCAGCGCGAAATCCCGGTCAGACACGGCGTCGAGGCTGTTGCCCATCGGCCGGTCGAAACCCAGTTCGGCGGCGGTCATGTGCCGGTCGACGGGGAAGGGCGACCCGGCCAGGGCGGCGGCCCCCAGCGGGTTCTCGTTCATCCGTTTGCGGGCGTCGGCGAAGCGCGAGGCGTCGCGGCCGAACATCTCGACATAGGCCATCAGATGGTGGCCGAAGGTCACCGGCTGGGCCGTCTGCAGATGGGTGAAGCCGGGCATCAGGTCGGCGGCATGCTGTTCGGCCCGGGTCAGCAGGATCCGTTGCAGGGCCTGCAGCTGCTGGACGGTGCCGTCGCAGGCGTCGCGCACCCACAGGCGGAAATCGGTGGCGACCTGGTCATTGCGCGAGCGGGCCGTGTGCAGCCGCCCCGACGGCTCGCCGATCAGCTCGGCCAGCCGCGCCTCGACATTCATGTGAATGTCTTCGAACTGGTCGCGGAACGGGAAGGAACCGTCGCGGATCTCGGCTTCGACCGCGTCCAGCCCGCCCAGAATGGCGGCGGCGTCGGCGGCGGCGATGATCCCCTGTTTTTCCAGCATGCGGCAATGGGCGCGCGACCCGGCCAGGTCCTGCTGCCACAGGCGTTGATCGACCCCGATCGACACATTGATGGCCTGCATGATGGCCGCGGGCTTGGCGTTGAAGCGCCCGCCCCATAGGGTCTGGCCCTGGGTACGTTCCGCGGGGGGCGTCGGGGCGTCGGACGAGGTGGACATGAGCGGCTCGAAGAAGGCGGGATGGGCGATTGCGGCGGCGGTGCTGATCCTGGGGACCGGCGGTGCAGCCCTGCTATACGCCAACAGGGCCGCTGTCTTCAAAGCTCCCGTCGCGGCCGAGGCCACGAAAAGCGAGCTGGCGCGATTTGCCACCGGTCCGCTGGCCCGGCTGGAGACGCCCGGCGAACTGATCATGGCCCCGGATCACCCGTTCAAGGCCCGCGACGGCAGCACGGTCCGGTTCGCCGATTTCCGCGGCAAGGTGGTGGTGGTCAATCTATGGGCCATGTGGTGCGCGCCGTGCCGGACCGAGATGCCGACCCTGGCCCGTCTGGCCGAACTGTATGCCGGTCGCGATCTGGTAGTCCTGCCGGTCAATGTCGACACCGGGGCCGACGCGCTCGCCGACGCGACCAGTTTCATCGATGTGCATGAACCCCTGCCGCTCTACAACGACCCGGAATTCCGGCTGCCCTTCCTGTTTCCGGGCCAGGGCAAGATGCCCCAGACCATCCTGCTGGATCGTCAGGGACGGATTCGGGCGGCCTTCGCCGGTGAGGCCGACTGGAGCAGCAACGAAGCGCGGGCCCTGATCGATGCCCTGCTGGCCGAGCCGGGCTGAACCCGACCCGGCCGATCGCGGGTGCCTAGTTGTGTGGCGTGGGGTCGGTGGCCCCCGGACGGCCTTCAGCGGCGGCCTCGGCCTGGTTGGCCTCAAGGTGGTCGGCCACATTGCCTGCGCCGGTCTCGACGGCCTCGGCCGCCCGCATGGCCCCGCCTTCGATGACCTCACCGGCGGCGGCGGCGCCTTCCTGGATCTGGTCTCCGGCAGAGGCGGCCGCTTCGGCGGTGTTATCCGCGGCGGCGTCGGCATTGGCCTCGGTCTGATTCTGTTCCGCCTGGGTGCAGGCGACCAGCCCCAGCGACAGGGCGGCGGCGGCGGCGAAGGCGGCGATACGGATGGACATGGAATGCTCCCCGAGCAGGTTGAACCTGGTTCGGGAACGCGGAGCTACGGTGACGGTTGCCTCGCCCGGCTCCGGACGTGTGAGGAAATGGTGGCTGGAGGCGGACTTGAACCGCCGACCTGTGGGTTATGAATCCACCGCTCTAACCAGCTGAGCTACCCAGCCACTATGCCTCGATCCCCGGACCGGCCGGGGCCGGGGCGGGAGAGGCGTGCCTATATAGAGGCGCGGGCGCGGGTTCAAGTCGTCGCTTGCCTATAGGTGACCGGTTGCGTCCGCATGCCGTGGTGACCGGCGGTGGAGGGCGCGGTATCAAGCGGTGTTCGGGGCGGCCGCTCCGCTAGCGAGAGAGAAAATCATGCGTCTGATCGGTCTTGCCGTCACCGTCTCCGCCATCGCCCTGGCCGCCGCCTGCAGTGCCCAGGACGGGGCCCCGCCCGCCCCCGGCGCGCCGGTCGAGAGTCGCCCCGCCAATGCCCCCGACCAGCAACCGGCCTTTGCCGGACAGACCCGGGCCGCGGGTGTGCATACCAACCTTGCCCTGACCCATTCGGTGGTCGCCAGCGGGCTGGAGCATCCCTGGGGCCTGGCCCTGATGCCCGACGGGCGCTGGCTGGTCACCGAGCGGCCGGGGCGGCTGCGGATCGTCAGCGCTGACGGCGCCGTCAGCGCGCCGGTCATGGGCCTGCCGTCGGTTGCTGCGCGAGGACAGGGCGGATTGCTGGATGTGGTTGTCGGGCCGGACTTCGGTACCGACCGGATGATCTACTGGAGCTATGCCGAGGCCCGCCCGGACTCCGGTGTGGACGGCGGCAACGCCACCTCGGTCGCGCGCGGTCGGCTGTCCGAAGACGGCACACGGGTCGAAGGGGTTCAGGTCATTTTTCGCGCCCTGCCGGCCTATGACGGGGACAAGCATTTCGGCTCATCGCTGGCCTTCGATCCGCAGGGCCATCTGTTCATCACCCTGGGCGAACGCTCTGATACGCCGATGCGGCCCCAGGCCCAGGATCTGGCCTCGCATATGGGCAAGACCATCCGCATCAACGCCGACGGTACGGTCCCCGCCGACAATCCGTATGTCGGTCAGGCCGGGGCCCTGCCGGAAATCTGGTCGCTGGGTCATCGCAACATGCAGGGCGTGGCCGTGCAGCCCGGAACCGGGGATGTCTGGACGGTCGAGCACGGCACGCGCGGCGGTGACGAGCTGAACCGCGAGCAGGTCGGGGCCAACTATGGCTGGCCCGAGGTTGCCTACGGCGTCGAATACCGCGGCGGGCCGATCAACGGCGGGGTCACCGCGCGCGATGGCATCGAACAGCCGGTCTATTATTGGGACCCGTCGATCGCGACCGGCGGCCTGGCCTTCTATGACGGGGCGATGTTCCCCGGCTGGCGCGGCAATCTGCTGGTCACCGCGTTGAAGGACAAACACATCGCCCGGCTGGTGCTGCGAGACGGTCGGGTGGTCGGCGAGGAGCGGCTGCTGACCGATCTGGGTGAACGTGTCCGCGACGTGGCGGTGGGCCCGGATGGCGCGATCTGGGCCATCACCGATGAGGCGGACGGCAAGCTGGTCAGGCTGGCCGTCCGCCCCGCCGACTAGAGGGGTCGATCAGGCGGCGACGCCGGCATCGCCCTCGAAGGTCGTGGTTTCGGCGGGCTTGCCCGCCTTGAACCGCGCGGTCGCGTCTTTCTTGTGGGCGCGCATCTCGTCGGCAAGGGCGTCCATGTCGAGGCCGGCGGAGCGGGCCTGGCTGAACATGCCCTCGACGCGTTTTTCCTCTTCTTCGACGTGGTGTTCGATCATCTCGGACAGCACCTTGACCTTGGCGTCGTAGAACTGCTCGTCCGGGCCGCCGGCCTCGATCTCGTTGATCATCACCTTGGCGGCGTCATGCTCGACAAGGGCTTCGTCGACCAGGTCGTCCTCGATCTTGCCGCGGCAGGCCGGGTAGAAGACCTCTTCCTCGATCTCCGCGTGAACCTTCAGCTCGAGACAGATGGTCTCGGCCAGCGACTGTTTCTTCGCCTTGCCGGACGCCTTTTCGAACTGTTCGAACAGGTCCTCCACCTTGCGGTGGTCGGCCTTCAGCATCGCAATCGCGTCCATCTCTTCATATGTCTGGGTCATGGTCTCGTCCGTGTTGGGGGGTACTGACCCGATAAGACGCGGACCCGCATGACCGTTCCTACGGCCACGCTAGCTGAGAGTCGTTCTCGTTACGGTCCGGTTCCGCCGGGCTGTGGGGACAAAATACTTGACGTTGACGTAAACGTAGGGTTCTTGACGGGCACGCTCAAAACCGTCCGTCCCGTCGTCGCCCGGCATTGTGAGCCGGGCCGGGGACCCCAGCCGAGAGAGACGCTCCATGGCCGAAGCCTATATTTATGATGCGGTCCGCACCCCGCGCGGCAAGGGCAAGAAGGACGGCTCGCTGCACGAGATCACCGCCCTGTCGCTGGCCACCCAGGTGCTGGAAGCGCTGCGCGACCGCAATGAGCTCGACACGTCCAAGGTCGATGACGTCATCCTCGGCTGCGTCTCGCCGGTGGGTGAGCAGGGGGCCGACATCGCCCGCACCGCCGTCCTGACCGCCGGCTGGGCCGAGACTACCTCGGGCGTTCAGGTCAACCGCTTCTGCGCCTCGGGCCTCGAAGCCGTGAACATGGCCGCCGCCAAGGTGAAGTCCGGCGAGGCCGATTTCGCCGTCGGCGGTGGCATTGAGGCCATGAGCCGCGTGCCGATGGGCTCGGACGGCGGGGCCTGGCCGGTCGATCCGTCCAGCGCCTTCCCGACCTATTTTGTGCCCCAGGGCGTGTCCGCCGACCTGATCGCCTCGAAATACGGCTTCAGCCGCGACGACGTCGACGCCTATTCGGTCGAGAGCCACAAGCGTTCGGCCCGCAGCTGGGAAGAAGGCCGGTTCAGGAATTCGGTGATCCCGGTCAAGAACCAGCTGGGTCTGGTCCAGCTGGATCGCGATGAGACCATCCGTCCCGGCACCGACATGCAGACCCTCGGGGCGCTCAAGCCGTCCTTCGCCATGATGGGCGAGATGGCCTTCGATGCCGTGATCAACCAGCGCTATCCCGAGGTGGCCCGCGTCAATCACGTGCACACCCCGGGCAACAGCTCGGGCATCGTCGACGGCTCGGCCGGGGTGCTGATCGGTTCGAAGGAAGCCGGACAGGGCGCAGGCCTCAAGCCCCGCGCCCGTATCCTCGGTGCGGCCTCGATCGGCTCGGAGCCGTCGATCATGCTGACCGGTCCGGAGTTCGTGGCCAAGAAGCTGCTTGCCAAACTGGGCATGCAGTCGACCGACATCGACCTCTATGAGCTGAACGAGGCCTTCGCCGCCGTGGTGCTGCGCTTCATGCAGGCGCTGGACGTCGACCACGACAAGATGAACGTCTGCGGCGGGGCCATCGCCATGGGCCACCCGCTGGGTGCCACCGGGGCCATGATTACCGGCACCGTGCTGGACGAGCTGGAACGCTCGGGCAAGTCGACCGCCCTGATCACCCTGTGCATCGGCGGCGGCATGGGTGTCGCCACTGTCATCGAACGCGTTTGAGCCGAGGATCTGACATCATGAAAAACTTCAAGATTGACGTCGATGCCGACGGTATCGCCCTGATCACCTTCGACGTCCCCGGACGGTCGATGAACACCCTGACCTCGAGCGTCATGGCCGAGATCCCCGAGTGGGTCGAACGGGTCAAGACCGACGACGCCATCAAGGGTGCGGTGCTGACCTCGGGCAAGACCTCGGGCTTCTGCGCCGGGGCCGACCTCGGCGACATGGCCGGCGGCATGCTGGCCGGCGGTTCTCTGCAGGAGGCCTACGATGCCGGGTGGAAGCTGAACGGGGCCCTGCGCGCGCTGGAAACCTGCGGCAAGCCGGTCGCGGCGGCCATCACCGGCCTGGCCCTGGGTGGCGGTCTGGAACTGACGCTGGCCTGCCACTACCGGGTCGTCGGCGACAGCAACAAGATCCAGCTGGGCCTGCCCGAGATCAAGGTCGGCCTCTTCCCCGGCGGCGGTGGCACCCAGCGTCTGCCGCGCCTGATCGGCGTGCAGGCGGCGATGATGGCCATGACCGAGGGCAAGTCCTTCCGTCCCAATGACGCCAAGGGCGCGGGCATCGTCCATGAGGTCGTGGCCGCCGGTACCGAGGTCGAGGCCGCGCGGGCCTGGATCAAGGGTGGCGGCAAGGCGACCCAGCCGTGGGACGACAAGTCCTTCAAACTGCCCGGCGGTGGTCCCTACCATCCGGTCGGGGTCCAGAATTTCATCGTCGGTAATGCGATGATCCGCAAACAGACCTACGGCAACTATCCGGCCGCCACCAATCTGATGAAGGCCGTCTATGAGGGCATCCAGGTGCCGATGGACGCGGCCCTGCGCATCGAGACCCGCTATTTCATCAAGACGCTGATGACGCCGCAGGCCCAGGCCATGATCCGCAGCCTGTTCCTGTCGAAACAGGAGCTGGACAAGGGGGCCGTGCGTCCCGCCGGCGAGCCCAAGTCCGATCCCAAGAAGGTCACCGTCATCGGTGCCGGCATGATGGGGGCCGGCATCGCCTATGTGCAGGCCCTGGCCGGGATCGAGACCATCCTGATCGACCGCGACCAGGAGGCTGCTGACAAGGGTAAGGCCCACGTCGAGGAACTGCTGAAGAAGCGTCTGTCGCGCGGCCAGATCGATCAGGCCAAGTTTGACGCCCTGCTGGGTTCGGTCACCGCCACCACCGATTATGACCTGATCAAGGGGTCCGATCTGGTCATCGAGGCCGTGTTCGAAAGCCGCGACATCAAGGCCGATGTCACCAAACGCGCCGAGGCCCAGCTGGCCCCGGGGGCGGTGTTCGGCTCCAACACCTCGACCCTGCCGATCACCGGTCTGGCCGAGGCCTCGGTCCGGCCCGAAGACTTCATCGGCATTCACTTCTTCTCGCCGGTCGACAAGATGATGCTGGTCGAGATCATTCTCGGCGAGAAGACCGGTCAGGCGGCGATCGCCAAGTCGCTGGATTACGTGATGAAGATCCGCAAGACGCCGATCGTCGTCAACGACGGCCGCGGCTTCTACACCTCGCGCTGCTTCGGCACCTATGTCGCCGAGGGTATGGCCATGCTGGAAGAGGGCTATGCCCCCGCCCTGATCGACAACATCGGGCGTATGACCGGCATGCCGCGCGGCCCGCTGGAAATGCACGACGACGTGGCGCTGGACCTGTCGGTCAAGATCGCCAAACAGACCGCCGCCGATCTGGGTGACAAATACCAGCCGCTGCCGGGCTCGCAGATCGTCCAGAAGATGGTCGAGGAACTGGGTCGCTACGGTCGCAAGAACGGCAAGGGCTTCTACGACTACGACAGCAAGCCCAAGGTCATCTGGCCCGGTCTGGCCGAACTGGCCCCGGTGAAGATCAACGACTCGACGCCGGAACTGGTCGCCGACCAGAAGCAGCGCCTGCTGTATCGTCAGGCCGTCGAGGTCGCGCGTTGCTGGGAAGAGGGCGTCATCGACGACCCGCGCGAGGCCGATGTCGGTGCCATCCTGGCCTGGGGTTTCGCGCCCTGGACCGGCGGCCCGATCACCATGATCGACCAGACAGGCCTGAAAGAATTCGTAGCCCAGGCGGATGACTATGCCGCCCGCTACGGTGACCGCTTCAAGGTGCCGCAACTGCTGCGCGACATGGCCGCCAGGGGCGAGACCTTCTACGGCAAGTTCGCCGGGGCCAAGAAGGCCGCCTGATCCGATCCGCCCTCCCCGTCGCGGTGCGGCGGGGAGGGGTGATCCTGCCGATGCCCGGTCCTGCGTCGCCGGCCCTGCGCAGCCTCCCGCGATAGTTGCGCCGCCCGGGGTTTGTAGCCATAAGTCGGGCCAGTATCGGGGGATCACATGAACATCTATATCATCGCCGGTGGCGTAGCGCTTTGCGTTGTCGCCATTCTATTCCTGATCGCGGTTATCCTGCGCCGGGTGGTCCCGACCAACGAGGTTCACATCGTCCAGCGCGGGCGGTCCCGCGTCAGCTACGGTGCCAGTCAGTCGGCCGGAAACGTCTATTACGAGTGGCCGGCCTTCCTGCCCAAAATCGGCGTCCTGGTGACCAAATTTCCGGTCTCCATCTTTGACGTGAACCTGAAAGACTACGAAGCCTACGACACCGGGCGCCTGCCGTTCCGGGTGGACGTGCAGGCGTTCATGCGGATCGCAGAGTCCGACACGGCGGCGGAAAAGGTCGCCAATTTCGACGAGCTGCAACATCAGCTGTCCGGCATCCTTCAGGGGGCCGTCCGGAACGTGCTGGCCACCCACAAGCTCGAAGACATCCTCGAAGCCCGATCAACCCTGGCCGAGGCCTTTACCGCCCAGGTGGACCATCAGCTTCAGGCCTGGGGCGTCGAGACGGTCAAGAACATCGAGTTCATGGACATCCGCGACAGCGCCAATTCCCAGGTCATCGCCAACATCATGGCCAAGGAAAAATCCCGCATCGACCGCGAGAGCCGGGAGGCCGTGGCGATGAACAGCCAATTCGCCCAGACCAAGGAGATCGAGGCCGAGCGCATCGTCGAGGTGAACAAGCAGGACGCCCTGCAACAGGTCGGCATGCGGACGGCCGAGCAGGAAAAGCAGGTCGGCATCGCCAAACAGGTCGCCGAGCAGGAGGTTCTGGTCGCCCAGAAGGACACCACCGAACGTGAGATGGATGTGAAGCTGGTCGCCGATACGCGCTCTGCCGACATCGCCAAGGGGGTCGCGGAGGTTCAGGCCGCCCAGGAGCGCGAGGTCACGATCATCCGGGCTGAGGGGCAGCGCCAGCAGCAGGTCATCGCCGCCGAGGCTGAACGTCAACGGCTGGAGCTGGTGGCGCAAGGCACGCTGGCGCAGCAGAAGCTCGACGCGGAAGGCTTGCTGGCGCAGGGCCAGAGCCGCGCCGAAGCCGAGCGGCTGCTGCTTCTGGCACCGGTCTCGACGCAGATCGAACTGGCCCGGGAGATCGGCGGCAACGACGGCTACCAGACCTATCTGGTGCGCGTGGAGCAGATCAAGGCCGGCCAGGCCGTGGGTGTCGCCCAGGCCGAGGCCCTGAGCGCCGCCGACATCAAGGTGATCGTGACCGGCGGCGACGTGCCCGCGGGCATGAACAGCATCACCGACGTGTTCAGCGCGCGGGGCGGCCAGGCCCTCGGCGCGATGCTTGAGGGGCTGGCCCAGACAGACGCCGGCAAGGCCGTGGTGGAGCGGGCAACCAAGGGCGCTGCCAAGCCCAAGGAATAGCGGTGTTCAGGGTCGTGCGGCCGCTGACGGGAACGTCAGTAAGCCGCACGGCGCTCAATGGCGGCCTCCCACCCCATCCGGAATTCCGGCAGGTCTGCTGTCAGGTGGGATGGCCAATGTCCGGTTTCGGGTCGGGAGCGACTGACGGCTTTCGACCCAAAGCGGACATTTGCGTCGGAAGAATCAAACGACCGCTCCTGACTCATCGGCGACCTTCCGAAGGTCTGCTTGCGCCGGGGCCCGTCAGGGCTTCACGAACCGGTAGGCGAAGCGATCCGTCTCGCCCTTGATCGAGGGGTCGAACACCTTGATCAGGTGCGGGTCATCCTTGTTCGCGAGCAGGGTGTTTTCCGCGTCGAGGACGAAGCCGGCCGCCTCCACCTCCTCGAGAACGGATGCAGGCTCGATCCGGTGCAGCGTCCGGGCTTCGCTGGTGCCCGCCCCGGCGTGGGCGGCGTGGTCGACGATGATGTAGAACCCGCCGGGTTTCAGCCGCTCGTAGACGGCTCGATTGAAGTCGGCCGCCGTCGCTCCCCTGGCCTGGATCAGCGCGGTGTGGAGATCGTGGTAGAACAGATGCAGCCACAGGACATCCGCAGGTGGCGTGGCCTCGGGCATCGCCACGAGGTCCGCCGAGACGGCCTCGACGTTCTCTCGGCCCGGCTCCGTCGCAAGCGTCCGCATGCGGCCGAACGGTTCGTCCTTGAAGTGGGCGACTTCGGCCGGGACGAAGCTGTAGACCCGTCCTTCAGATCCCACGAGATCGGAGAAGAGACGGGTCCAGTCGCCGTCGCCCGGGTAAACGTCGATGACGATGGAGCCCGCGTCGACTCGTGCGAACCGGGCCAACTCGGATCGCATGGATCGGTCGTACATCGGACTCTCCATTACGTTGGGCATTCAACGAGTGCGCGGCGCGCGCAAAGGGTTCATCACTTGAACCTGACCAGGTCCTTGAAGATCAGCCGGCCCCAGCTGTTCCCGTGCGCCTGCACGAGCAGCCCGCCTTCGGACAGCCCGCCAAGGTTGATCGGCGCGAAGCCGAGATTTTCCGCGAGCGTCCCGATTTCCGACGCCGCGTCGTCGTCGTCGCTCGCCAAGAACACGACTCTCCGGCCACCATGGACCGCCGGATCCTGATCGAGGACGCGCGCAGCCAGATGGTTGAAGCCCTTGACCACACTTGCGCCCGTGAAGGCCCGCGCGACGACCCTTGCCGAGGGCTGTCCGCCCAGGTCCTCATCAGGCACGCCGTAGGCATTGGTCACGTCGACGATGATCTTCCCCTGCCAGGAGGGAAGCACCTTCGCGACATCCGGGTGCGACTGGAAACGGACAGCCAGGAAGATGACGTCCGCCCTGGTCGCTTCCGCGAGCGTCATGGGGATGATCGTGGGTCCGATCGCAGCCGCTTCGGCTGCAAAGCTTTCCGGGTCGCGCGTGGTGGCAACGGAGACTTCGACGCCGTTGCGGGCGAACGTCTTGGCCAGGGCCTGGCCGATATCGCCGAAGCCGATGATTGCGTAGCTCATAGTCGTCTCCTCAGGTTTTCAGAGTTGCGCCAGGCCACCGTCGACGGCGACCTCGCTGGCGGTCATGAAGCTGCTGTCCGACGATGCGAGAAAGGCCGCCGCCGCCCCGATCTCCGCCGGATCGGCCATGCGCTTGAGCGGATTCATCGCGGCGAAGACCTTCATGCCTTCCTCGCCCACCGCTTCCACCGCAAGTTCTGTCGCGGTCGGCCCAGGCGACAGCACGTTGACCCGGATACCGGTGCCCTTCAGGTCTTCCGCCCAACTCCGAGCAAGGTTGCGGACCGCCGCCTTGCTCGCGCTGTAGGCGCTGAATGCCGGGGCACCCGTCGTGCCTGCGCTCGATCCCGTCAGGATGATCGAACCGCCCTCGCCCATCAGCGGCAGCGCCTTCTGGACCGTGAAGATCGTACCCTTGACGTTGGTGTCGAAGATTTCGTCAATGTGCTCGGCGGTGAGCTCTCCGAGTGGCAGCAGACTTCCCGTCCCGGCGTTGGCGAAGACGATATCGAGGGTTCCGCGCTCGGCCTTCACGGCCGCGTAAAGCCGGTCCAGATCGGCCTCGTCGGAGACAGACCCCCTCACCGCGCGGGCATGGGGCCCGAGCTCGGCCACGGCGGCGTCGAGCGCCTCCTGCCGGCGGCCGAAGATGAAGACGAAGGCGCCCTCCTCGATGAAGCGTTTTGCAGCGGCGCGGCCGATGCCCGTTGCGCCACCGGTAATCACGGCGGTCTTTCCATTCAGTCTGATCACGTCATGCGTCCTTACCTTGTCGGGGAGCGTCCCGAGACGATGGAAGTGGGCCTTCGGGTATCGGTCGTTGAGTGCGTAAACGCGCACATCGGTGGTGCAAAAACGATCCGGTCCGGCTATGCTACTGCCCAGGCAGGCGTTCTCCAGGCTCTCCGCGAGAAGCAGGTGGGCGCAATGCGCGGCGCGGAAATGCACCATGATCGACTGGGATGATGTTCGCTACTTTCTCGCCGTTGCGCGCGGAGGCTCGGTGCGGGCCGCCGCCAGGCACCTCGGTGTGAACCACGCGACCGTGCTGCGACGCATCGCCCAGCTCGAGGGCCGCCTCGGGGCGCAGATGTTTGAAAAATTGCCTGCGGGCTACCGCCTCACGGCTGCGGGCGAGGAAGTCCTCGAGCTCGCCCACCAGATGGAAGCGTCGTCGCACCAGCTGGAAACACGCGTCTTCGGGCGCGACCAGAGCGTGCGCGGGTTGCTGCGGGTGACGCTGGCACCAACTCTCGCGACACACCTGATCATGCCGGACCTCGCCGATTTCGCGCGTCTGCACCCGGACATCGAGATGGAAATATTGTCATCGGGCGATCTGGCGAATCTGACCAATCGGGAGGCCGATGTCGCCATCCGCGTCGTCTATGACCGCGAGACCCTGCCGCTCAACCTTCACGGCCTGAAGGGACCGGATGTGTTCGGCGGCGTCTACATGTCCCGCGATCGACTGGCCGCATTGCGCGCAGGCGCGCCTGATCCCATCCGGTGGATCGTCATAAGCAGTCATGGAATTCCGGACTGGGCCAGCGAGGGTGAGGTCTGTACAACGGGGGTTCCATTCAGGATCACAGACGGCGAGGCGCAGGTCGTTGCTGCACGGCAAGGGCTCGGGCTCACGACACTGCCGTGCTTCGTCGGAGACGCCGACCTCCTGCTGGTGAGGGCCCCCGGTGCTGACCTGCACATGTACGGGACGCTCTGGATTCTCACGCAGGGGGAGACACGCAAGACCAAGCGCGTGCGGCTCTTCACCGAGTTCGTATCCCGCAGTCTTGCCGCCTACGCTCCGCTTCTGGCCGGGCTATCCGTATCGCGCGACTAGGCTCGCAACAGGTCGCCGGCGACGCTCGCGTTAGACAAGCGCCTGTGAGCGGCCATACCAGCGCGCGGCCCTGGGTCGGGATCGACCTTGAAACTGATGGTCGAATGTCTGCTTTGCGTCGCCGTCGCGATGTCCGCTGCTGGCGCAAATCGGATGTTGGTCGAGGCTAGCCAGCATGTCCGCTTCCCCCCCATAGCGGACATTCCGTGCGTCCGCTCGTGGGCCGCTAGCTGAAACCTCGCCGCCCCGCCCCGGTCCCCGCCCTAGATCACATCCAGCGGTTGTTCCGACGTCGGCGGCGGGAAGGCGCGGTCGAGGGCGGCGATGTCCTCATCGTCCAGCCGGATTTCCAGCGCCGCGGCATTCAGCTCGACGTGTTCGACGCTCGAGGCCTTGGGGATGGCGATGATCCCGTCCTGACGCAGGACCATGGCCAGGGCGATCTGGGCCGGGGTGGCGTCATGGCGGTCGGCGATCTGTTTCAGCACCGGCTCGTCCAGCAGCCTGCCGCGCCCCAGCGGGGAATAGGCCATCACCGGCATGTCGCGGGCCCGCGACCACGGCAGCAGGTCGAACTCGATGCCGCGCGAGCCGGGGTGATACAGGACCTGATTGGCGGCGCACTGGTCGCCGCCCTCCATCCGCATCATCTTGCGCATGGTCTTGAGGTCGATGTTGCTGACGCCCCAGCGCACGATCATGCCCTCGTCGATCAGTTCCTCGAAGGCGGCGATGGTCTCTTCCAGCGGATGGCGACCCTCCCAGTGCAGCAGGTAGAGGTCGAGGCGGTCGGTGCCGAGCCGCTCCAGCGACTTCTCGCAGGCCAGCATCATCTTCATCTCGCTGGCATTGTCCGGCTTGACCTTGGAGACCAGAAACACCTCGTCGCGGCGGCCGGCGATGACCTCGCCGACCAGTCGTTCGGACAGGCCGTTGCCGTAGATCTCGGCCGTGTCGACCAGGGTCAGGCCCAGGTCGAGGCCGCGCGACAGGGCGCGCATTTCGGCGTCGCGGGTTTCGGGATGGTCGCCGATCTCCCACGTGCCTTGGCCAAGGATGGGAACGGCCGTACCGTCGGGCAGGGATGTCAGGCGGGTCATGTGCGGCACAATGCACAATGCCGCGTTCAGTGCCACTCCCCCGGAGGCTTCATGCAGACGAGACGGTTGAAAACCGACGGCCTGACCCAGCAGATCCTCGAGGCCGGGGCCGGCCCGCTGGTGCTGCTGATCCACGGCTTTCCGGAACTGGGGATCAGCTGGCGGGCCCAGGTCGAGGCCCTGGCCGCGGCCGGCTATCACGCCGTGGCCCCGGACATGCGCGGCTATGGCGGCACCGACAAACCGGAGGGGGCGGAGAATTATACGGCCCTGCATCTGGTCGGGGATATGGTCGATCTGGTCAGGGCCCTGGGCGAGACCAGCTGTTTCGTCGTCGGTCATGACTGGGGCGCGCCGGTGGCCTGGCACTGTGCCCTGCTGCGCCCCGACGTCTTCCGGGCGGTGGCGGGCCTGTCGGTGCCGTTCCAGCCGCGCCGTCCCAACGGCCCGCCGACCCCGGCCATGGCGGTGCTGTCGAAACGGGCCGGTCTGGGCGACCTCTATATCAACCGGCTGCAGGCCCCCGAGGCCCATCTGGCGTTCGAGGCCGACCCGGCCACATCCCTGCGTAAGATGTTCTGGTCCTATGACGGGGCCACGGCCGACGCCGACCAGTCGACCGGCTTCCTGCCCCCGGGCGTGTCGATGCTGGAGCATGTGCCCGACCATGCCACCCTGCCGCCGTGGATGAGCCCGGAGCATTTCGCCGACTATGTCGCCGCCTTCACCGCCGGCGGCTTCAGCGGGCCGGTCAACTGGTACCGGGCCATGGATCTGAACTGGTCGCTGACCGCCTTTCTGCAGGGGCAGAAGATCCACCAGCCGGCCCTGTTTATCGTCGGCGAGCGCGATCCGGTGCGCCACTATTCCGGGGCGCATGAGGCGGCGATGGCCGACTGGCTGACCGACCTGCGCGACCGGATCGTCATCCCGGGTGCCGGTCACTGGATCCAGCAGGAACGGGCCGAGGCCGTCAACGCGGCGCTGATCGCGTTCTTCGGGCGAGTATCCACGCAGCTTGGCTGTAAACCTTGAGCAAGGCTTGAGGCCTAGACAGGGACTCGTTCCAACGTTTGCGGACTTCCCGCGTGCCCACCATCGTTTCCCTGACGGCCCTTGGCCACAAACGGCAGGACCAGCTTGATCGGGTGATCGAGGCCGGGCTTCCTGAGCAGGGGCGGGTGTTTGCCCTGTCGCTGGAGCCGATCCGCACTTCGCTGGGTCCGCGCTGGTCCGGCAAGCGGGATCAGGTCTGGGACGCGGCCGAACGGGCCCTGGCGCGCCGGCTGCCGCCGCCGGACGTCTTCCTGCGCATCGACGAGACCACCTTCCTGTCGGCTATCGTCTCGGTCGACTCCTATGAGGCCCAGGTCCTGTGTTCCGAGGTGCTGCGCGACCTGCTGACCTTCTTCCTGGGTCGCAGTGCCGACGAGGATGTGGTCCTGACCCGGGTCGCGGCGCTGGACGGTCCCAATCTGGTCTGCGAGCGCATCGATCCGTTCGCGCCGCGCCCGGTTCAGCCGGCGGGGACGATGACCCAGGGCGGCAAGGCCGGGCCCCGCCCGCCGCACGCCTGGAAGCCGCCGCTGGCCGGGCGCCGGTATGCGGCCCAGATCCCCACCCGCAACGGTTTGATCGACATCGATCTGGAGGTCGTGCCGGTCTGGCGGCTGGATCAGAGCACGATCAGCGCCTTTCGCATCGCCCGCGACCTGCGCGGTGCCGACCTGCTGACGGAACAGTCCGAGCTGGAAGCGCTGGACCGGGCGACGCTGGATTTCCTGATGCCTCTACTGGAGGATTACCGGCGTGAGGGCGGCGTATTTGCCCTGATGGTCCCGGTGACCTTTTCAACCCTGTCGGCCGCACGGCCAAGGATCGCGGTGCTCGACCGCTGCGGGCCGGTGGCCGACCTGATGCGGCAGGTGGTGATCCTCGAGATCGACGGCATGGACGCGGGCGTGCCCGCCGGACGGCTGAGCGAGACCGTGGCCATGGTCCGTCCCTTTTTCCGCAGCCTGCTGCTGCAGGTCACCAACCCCGCCCTGCTGGCCAAGGCCATGCGCGAACATCCGTTCAGCGGCCTGACCATCAATATGCAGCGGCTGGGCGGTGCCGCCAAACTGGGACCGCTGGTGCGGGCGGCGCGGAAATATACGCGCAACATCATGGTGCTGGGGCTCAGCGGGCGCAGCAATGACGACACCCTGCGCGCCGCCGGCGTCAGCCACGTCTCCTGTCTCGAGAATGACAGCGGCCCGCCGGCCGGGCCTGGCTGAGGCGGCGGCCGGTCAGACCGGGTGGGTCGGTTCTCGTCCCGAACCCTGGGTCCTGGGGGCGTCGGTCGGGGCCCTTGGCCCCCCTTCAAGATATTTCACCGGTTCGGTGGCAGGTCCTGTTGGTCATGCCTGAGTGATCATCACGACCGCCAACCTCCTCAGTGATGCCGGTGCCTGCAAGATTCGCAGACGGACGCTGAAACTTGAAGTTTGAATCCTCTTAAGGTAGAAATAAAACGGTGAAACCCGGAAAGCGAGATTAATGTAAGGGGAAAAATATGCGCAAAAAGATAGCGATCGTAGTCACGGTGTTGCTGACACTGGGCCTCTCGCCATACTCGTTATGTTCCGTTTTGGAGCCTTCGTCGGCGAAGGCTGCCCAGTCCTGTATTGGGCAGCAGTGTTACCGTCTCGAAAACGCAGAAATTCAACGATGTAAGGAAGGTTGCCACATGAGCTACTTCTTTCAGGAATCTCTATGCAGAAGTCTTCCTGAACCGTCGCAAAAAGCGGTGTGCTGGGCGGCAATCGCTCAGGATCTTGCAAGGTGTATCAATGAATGCCGATAGCGCGGCTTGGCTGAATATCTTCAACCTCGTGGTCGAGCTTGGGGACGGGGAGCCGGCCAAGTCGGTTGAGCTGCGGCTTTATGCTCCCAGGATGACGGATGTCAGCACCCTAACCTTCGGCTGCGACTATCAATTTTTTGGTTTGGGGCCCGTCAGGACCCTTTTCGGCGCGACGCCCCTTCAGGCCACCGTCCTGGCCCTGCGGATCGCGACGGCGGACCTGGCGACACTGTGCGAGCGCTGTCGCGTCACCGATTCCGTGACCGGGGCCTTGCTGGACGGCGCATTCATCCGGGCGACCCTGCCGCCGGAAGATCGGCCGCAGCCCGGTTGAACGCCGTCCGTCTGGTCGCAGCGACCTTGCCGCTCGAAGGCCCGGCGGCTCAGACCGGATCGGTCGGGCCCGGTTTTGCCCCGGCCACGCTGGGTTCGTCCGGCAGGGGAATGAACTCCCGGGCATCATCGCCGGGCAGGGTCATCCGCCCGGCCTTCCAGTCGGCCTTTGCCGCATCGATGCGGGCCTGGGACGAGGCGACGAAATTCCACCAGATCAGTCGCTCGCCCACCGGTTCGCCACCCATGACCATGACGGTCGAGGGCACTACCGCCTTGATGGTGGGTTCGGCGTGCGGTTCCAGCACGATCATCTGGCCGCGGTGGAAGGTCTGGTCCCCGACCTCGATCATACCCCGGGCGACATACAGGGCGCGTTCGCTCATGCCGCCGGCCCCGCGGCCCGGCGGCGGTGCCGTACGCACCCCGGCCTCCAGCTCCCAGTGGACATAGAACAGCGGCGACGATGTCTTGACCGCCGCCCTGGCCCCATAGGCCTCGCCGGCCACCAGACGGGCGAACAGGCCGGCATTTTCATAGGCGGGCTGGTCGCTCTCGCCGTGATGGAAGAAGCCCGGATCACAGTCCTCGGTCTCGTCGGGCAGGGCGATCCAGGCCTGCATGCCGTGCATCGGGCCGCCGGTTGAGCGTTTCAGCGGATCGGTGCGCTCGGAATGGACGATACCCTTGCCGGCAGTCATCCAGTTGACCTCGCCGGGGCGGATGGCCTGAGTCACGCCGGTATTGTCCCGGTGCATGATCTCGCCCTCGAACAGATAGGTCAGGGTCGACAGGCCGATGTGGGGGTGCGGGCGGACATTGATCGCCTCGGCCCCCGGCGCAAACTCGGCAGGCCCCATCTGGTCGAGGAAGATGAAGGGGCCGACCATGCGCCGGGCATGGAAGGGCAGGATACGGCCGACCTCGAATCCCCCGAGGTCCTTGCGGCGGGCGTCGATCACCAGTTCGATCATGGGCGGGGCGTTCCTGTGCCGGGACTCAACCGGGCGATGATCGACGGACCGGACCGGATCGTCCAGCCCCGATTATCGCCCGCAGGCCCGGGACGAAACTCAGGTCACGTGCGGTGTGACTATCCCCAGCGGCAGGGCGGTCACATTCTTCACGCCGCGGGTGACGATATGGCTCTCGCAGTCCGAGACGATGCCCAGGGTCAGCAATTTATTGCGCAGGAAGCTGTCGAAGGCGTGCATGTCGGAGGTGATGATGCGCAGCACATAGTCCTCGCGCCCGGTGATGGTCGCGCACTGGACAACCTCGGGCCAGCCGGCGACGGCGCTCTCGAACATATCGAGATGCTCGCGCGACGGCAGGCTCAGCTTGACGATGGCATAGACCTCGAAATCCAGGCCCAGCATGGCGGCATTGAGCAGGGTGACCCGCTTGCGGATAAGGCCACTGTCCTCCAGTCTCTTGATCCGGCGCCAGCATGGCGAGGCCGAAAGCCCGACTCGGTCGGCGACGTCAGCGACCGAAAGTCCGGCGTCCTGTTGCAGGATGTCAAGAATTCGGGCGTCGACGGGATCCAGTTCGTCCGCCAAGGCGTTTCTCCCATTGATGTTCTGGCGCAATAAAATACCCGAAAATGGCCTAGTGCAAGGTCGAATTTGAGCGAGCCAAGCGCGACATCTCATGCTAATGGGCGCCCTTTAGGGAATCGCGGTCGGATCAACCGGACGACAGGACGCATGACCAGAAATAGCCAACCATTGTCGCTTCGTGTGCCGGAACCTTCGGGCCGGCCGGGTGACCCGACTGACTTTTCGCATCTGAAGCTGGATCCGGCCGGGGCCGTGGACCGGCCGGCGGTGTCGACCAGCCCCTATGAGATGCGGGATCACGCCTTCCGGCTGGTCCGCGTTCTGGATGATGACGGTCAGGCCGTGGGGCCGTGGAATCCCAGGCTGGATGCCGACACCCTGCGCAAGGGGCTGAAGGCGATGATTCTGACCCGGGCCTTCGACGACCGGATGCATCGGGCCCACCGTCAGGGCAAGACCAGCTTCTATATGAAATGCACGGGGGAGGAGGCGATCGCGGTCGCCCAGGGCATGATCCTGTCGCGCGAGGACATGGGTTTCCCCACCTATCGCCAACAGGGTCTGCTGATCGCCCGCGGCTATCCGCTGGTCGACATGATGAACCAGATCTATTCGAACGCTTCCGACCCGATCAAGGGCCGCCAGTTGCCGATCATGTATTCGGCCAAGGACTACGGCTTTTTCACCATCAGCGGCAATCTGGGCACCCAGGTGCCCCAGGCCGTCGGTTGGGCCATGGCCAGCGCCTACAAGGGCGATGACAAGATCGCCATCAGCTGGATCGGTGACGGGGCCACGGCCGAGGGCGATTTCCACAACGCCCTGACCTTCGCCAGCGTGTATCGCGCCCCGGTGATCCTCAACATCGTCAACAACCAGTGGGCCATCAGCTCGTTCATGGGCATCGCCGGCGGGCTGGAGACCACCTTCGCCTCCAAGGCCATCGGCTATGGCCTGCCGGCCCTGCGCGTCGACGGCAATGACTTCCTCGCCGTCTGGGCCGCGACCCAGTGGGCCGAGGAACGGGCCCGCACCAACCAGGGCGCGACGGTGATCGAGCTGTTCACCTATCGGGGGGCCCCGCACTCGACCTCGGACGATCCCAGCCGCTACCGCCCGGCCGACGAGCACGACAAATGGCCGCTGGGCGATCCGATCGCCCGGCTGAAACAGCATCTGATCGCGCTGGGCGAATGGTCCGATGAGCAGCAGACCGAGGCGGAGGCCGATGCCGTTGCCCAGGTCCGCGCCGCCGGCAAGGAGTCCGAGGCCATCGGCACCCTGGGTCAGTCGCGTCCGTCGGTGAAGACGATGTTCGAGGAGGTGTTCGCGACCGAGGACTGGCGTCTGGTCGAGCAACGCCGCGAGGTTGGGGTATGAGCGTGAGTTCTCATTTCCGCTCATCCCGGCGAACGCCGGGACCCAGTGCTGTCCAGCTTGACACCGGCTTTTCTGGACTGGTGCCCTCGCATTCTGCCCAATCGTTCCAACACCCAAAGAACTGGGTCCCGGCCTTCGCCGGGATGAGCGGTGAATTTTTATGAGCGCACAAACCACCTTCACCGAATCCGACCGCACCGACGGCGTTGAGCCTGACATGGTCGACCAGAACCACGCACCGAAGTCCGAGGCTCCCGCCTCGGGCGTCCAGCCGATGAACATGATCCAGGCGCTGAACTCGGCCCTGAACGTCAAGATGGCCGAGGACCCGAATGTCCTGTCGTTCGGCGAGGACGCCGGCTATTTCGGCGGCGTCTTCCGAGTCACCGACCAGCTGCAGCAGAAGCACGGCCTGACCCGCAGTTTCGACGCCCCGATCAGCGAATGCGGCATCGTCGCCGCCGCCATCGGCATGGGCAGCTACGGCCTGCGCCCGGTCGTCGAGATCCAGTTCGCCGACTACATCTATCCGGCCTATGACCAGATCGTCTCGGAAGCCGCCAAGCTGCGCTACCGTTCGGGTGGCCAGTTCACCGCTCCGATCGTGGTGCGTTCGCCCTATGGCGGCGGCATCTTCGGCGGCCAGACCCACAGCCAGTCGCCGGAAAGCCTGTTCACCCACATCGCCGGGCTCAAGGTGGTCATTCCGTCCAACCCCTATGACGCCAAGGGTCTGCTGATGGCGGCCATCGAGGATGACGACCCGGTCATCTTCCTCGAGCCGAAACGCCTCTACAACGGCCCGTTCGACGGCTGGCACGAGAAGCCGGTCAGTCCTTGGAAGACCCAGGATCTGGCCCAGGTTCCGACCGGCAAATACATCGAGCCGATCGGCAAGGCGCGCGTGATGAAGGAAGGGTCCGACGTCACCATCCTGGCCTATGGCACCATGGTCTGGGTTTCGCTGGCCGGGGCCGAACACGCCGGGGTCGACGCCGAGGTCATCGACCTGCGCACCCTGGTGCCGCTGGACATCGAAACCATCGAGGCCAGTGTGAAAAAGACCGGCCGCTGCGTCATCGTCCACGAAGCCCCCAGGACCTCGGGCTATGGTGCCGAACTGTCGGCCCTGGTGCAGGAGCGCTGCTTCTATCATCTGGAGGCCCCGATCGTGCGGGTCACCGGCTGGGACACCCCCTATCCGCACGCGTTTGAATGGGAATATTTCCCCGGCCCGCAACGGGTCGCCGATGCGTTGAAGTCTGTCATGTCTGGCCAAAGCACGGGGGCACGCTGAGATGGGTCGTTTCGTCTTCAAACTGCCCGACGTGGGTGAAGGCACCGCCGAGGCCGAACTGGTCGCCTGGCATGTGAAGGTCGGCGACATGGTCGCCGAGGACCAGGTCATCGCCGACATCATGACCGACAAGGCCACGGTCGAACTGACCTCGCCCGTGGCCGGCAAGGTGCTGGCGGCGCATGGCTCCGTGGGTGAGCAGCTGGCGGTGGGATCACCGCTGGTCGAGTTCGAGGTCGAGGGTGCGGGGAATTCATCCGCTGAGGCGCCTGCTTCTTCTCCCTTCCCCCTTGATGGGGGAAGGGCCGGGGATGGGGGTGACGCCGCGTCCGCATCGAGCGCCTCTGCCAAAACCGCACTCGCCGCCACCCCCACCCAACCCTCCCCCGTCAAGGGGGAGGGCTCGAACGAGTTCCCCGCCGACGCCAACCACATCTTCAAACTGCCTGACGTGGGCGAAGGTACGGCCGAGGCCGAGCTGGTCGCCTGGCATGTCGCGGTCGGGGACATCGTCGCCGAGGACCAGGTCATCGCCGATGTGATGACCGACAAGGCCACCGTCGAACTGACCAGCCCGGTCAGCGGCACCGTCGTCGCCCTGCACGGCCAGCCCGGCCAGCAGATCGCCGTCGGCGGCCCGCTGGTGTCGTTCAAGGTGGAAGGGAAGGGTAATGTCGTGACGTCTGCGGCCGCCTCTGCTCCCCTCTCCCTCGATGGGAGAGGGGCCGGGGGTGAGGGTGACAGTGCCGCCAAACGGCCCGCCGCTGCCCCCGCCGCTTCCAGCGCGAAACCGGCCACCGTCTCCACCCCCACCCCAACCCCTCCCCCATCAAGGGGGAGGGGCTCTGACGCAGCCCGTACCCTCTCCGACCGCAACCAGCGCCCCCTGGCCTCACCCGCCGTGCGCAATCGCGCCCGCGATCTGGGCATCGCGCTTCAGTTCGTGCCCGGCTCCGGTCCGGCCGGACGGATCGAGCACGGTGATCTGGACGCCTTCGTCGCCTCCGGCGGACGGGCCCCGTCCGTAGCCGGAGCCTCGACCGGTTCGACCTATGCGCAAGCCGAGGGTGTCACCGAGACCCGCATCATCGGCATCCGGCGCAAGATCGCCGAGAAGATGGCCGAGTCCGTGCGCCGCATTCCCCACATCACCTATGTGGAGGAGATCGACGTCACCGCGCTGGAAGACCTGCGTGCCCACCTGAATGCGACGAAGAGCAAGGACCAGCCCAAGCTGACCCTGCTGCCCTTCCTCGCCCGGGCCATGGTCGTCGCCCTGCGTGACCAGCCGACCATCAACTCGCACTACGATGACGAGGTCGGGATCCTGACCACCCACGCCGCCGTCCATATCGGCATCGCCGCCCAGACGCCGAACGGCCTGATGGTCCCCGTGGTCCGCCACGCCGAGGCCCGCGATCCCTGGGACACGGCGCTGGAGATCGGCCGCATCTCGACCGCGGCCAAGGACGGCTCGGCCAAGCGTGATGAGCTGACCGGCTCGACCATCACCATCACCTCGCTGGGCACGCTGGGCGGGGTCATCCACACCCCGATCATCAACCACCCCGAGGTCGCCATCGTCGGCCCCAACAAGATCGCCGAACGGGTGGTGGTGAAGAACGGCCAGATGGTTGTGCGCAAGATGATGAACCTGTCGTCGTCCTTCGACCATCGCATCGTCGACGGCCACGACGCGGCGGTCTTCGTGCAGCGGATCAAGACGTTGCTGGAGAACCCGGCGACGCTGTGGATGGGATGAGGCTTCTTCCTTCTCCCGGTGGGAGAAGGTGGCCGGGCGAAGCCCGGTCGGATGAGGGTTTACGGTGCCGATGATTGAACGCCGTAACCCCTCACCCTCCCACTCGCTTTGCGAGCGGGTCCCTCCCTCTCCCGCCGGGAGAGGGATCAGAATGGCGAGCGATAAATGACCCAGACCCTGAAAACCAAAGTCCTGATCATCGGTGCCGGCACCGGCGGCTATGTCGCGGGGATCCGCTGCGGCCAGCTGGGTATCGAGGCCGTGCTGGTCGACGGCGGCGACGGCCTCGGCGGCACCTGCCTGAACGTCGGCTGCATCCCGTCCAAGGCCATCATCCATGCGGCCTCGAAATTCGAGACGGTGGCCAAGGCGGCCAGTGGCGGCACCCTGGGCATCACGGCGGCCAAGCCGGCCATCGACTTTGCCCAGACGGTGGCGTGGAAGGACGGCATCGTCAAAAAGCTGAACGCCGGTGTCGCGGGCCTGCTGAAACGGTCCAAGGTCAAGGTCATCAACGGCTGGGCCGAGTTCACCGATGCCAAGACCTGCACGGTCAAGACCGCCGACGGTGACATCACCATCAGCGCCGAACATGTGATCCTGGCCACCGGCTCCGAGCCGGTCGAACTGCCGTTCCTGAAATTCGGCGGTGACGTCCTGTCCTCGACCGAAGCCCTGTCGCTTTCGGAAGTCCCGAAGAAGCTGGTCGTCGTCGGCGGCGGCTATATCGGGCTGGAACTGGGCATCGCCTTCCGCAAGCTGGGGGCCGAGGTCACCATCGTCGAAATGGCTGACCGCTTGCTGCCGCTCTACGACAAGGCCCTGACCGATCCGGTCCGGAAATGGCTGGAGACGCACGGCGTCGAGCTTCACCTCGGGGCCAAGGCGGGCGCTTTCGAAAAGGGCCAGCTGAATGTCGTCACCGCCGACGGTCAGTCCCTCAGGCTCAAGGCCGACAAGGTGCTGGTCACCGTCGGCCGCCGCCCGCGCACCAAGGGCTGGGGCCTGGAAACCATGGGCTTGGCCATGGACGGGCCGTTCGTGAAGATCGACGAGCGCTGCGCCACCAGTATGAAGAACGTCTGGGCCGTCGGGGACCTGACCGGCGAGCCGATGCTGGCCCACAAGGGCTCGACCCAGGGCGAGATCGTCGCCGAACGGATCGCCGGCCATGACAAGGTGTTCAACCCGGTCACCATCGCCGCCGTCTGTTTCACCGAGCCGGAGATCGTCTCGGCCGGTCTCGGCCCGCTGGACGTCGAGGGCTGCGATGACGTGATCACCGCCGTCTTCCCGATGTCCGCCCTCGGCCGCGCCCTGGCCATTGAGGCCGCCGACGACGGCGGCTTCGTCCGCGTGCTGGCGTCCAGGAGCGACCACCGCCTGCTGGGCGTCCAGGCCGTCGGCCAGCACGTCGCCGAACTGTCCAACAGCTTCGCCCAGATGCTGGAGATGGGGGCGGTGCTGGAAGACGTCGCCGGTATCATCCACGTCCACCCGACCCTCGGCGAGGCCTTCCACGAGGCCAGCCTGCGGGCGCTGGGCCACGCCATACATATTTGAGGGCGCTATCCTCGCGCCACGGGTGCTCACTGCTTGAGCGCGCACCTTGCCCGCCTCAAACCATCCGGACGCCCCCCTTCCGTTCATCCCCGCGAAGGCGGGGACCCAGGTTTCAATCGGGCTCCAGCCGGTCGAACAGATCGTGCCAACCGGGGTTCATCGCCTCGATCAGCCGCAGCTTCCACTGCCGGTTCCATTTCTTGATCTGGCGTTCTCGCTGAATGGCACCCTCGCGCGTATCGTGAGCCTCGAACCAGACCAGAATGACGACCCCGTAACGGGCGGTGAAACTGCCCGGCCGCATCCGGGTCCGGTGCTGCCAGGCCCGACCGATCAGGGTGTCGGTCGACCCCGTATACAGCGTCCCGTTGCGGCGGCTGGCCATGATGTAGGTGTAGAATGCCATCGACGGCGACCTTGGCAAAGCCTGGGTCCCCGCCTTCGCGGGGATGAACGGGGAAATATATGATCGTTCACGGGTTCTCGGCAAACGTGTGTGATGTCGCCCCACCTGTCACCGCTTTAACTTGAGCCCCGGTCCCGGCTACGGCATCCTGATCGCCGCAATCAGGAGGATATCATGCGCGTGACGATGATGATGGCGGCCGTGGCCGCTGCGACCGTTCTGGCCGGGGCTGCCCAGGCGCAGACCGCACCGGACGAGGCCCGCTATCAGGCCGCGCTGGAGACGATGATCACCTCGACCGCCGCCGGAACCTGCCCGGACACAGTCATGGCCGGTCCGCTGCTGGCGGCGTGCAACCAGCAGATCGCGGCCATGTCGGCGGGCCTGCAGTCGCTGGGGCCGGTCACGTCGGTGACCTACCTCGGGGCCGAGGACCGGGCCGACGGGCGGCTGGAACGCTATGCCGTCGTCTTCGCCGCCGGCCAGACCCTGAACTGGGCCATCGGCGGTGAAGCCGACGGCAAATTCAGTGTCGCCTTCGTCGGCTGAAGCTTCAAGGTCCGATCCCGGCGGGAGAGGGGCTCAAAAAACCCGTTCATCCCCGCGAAGGCGGGGACACAGTGCTGTTGTGAGGTACCGGGCAGGCTATGAGCGCGACATCAGGCCGGTGTCATCGCGTGAGCTCAAACCTGGGTCCCCGCCTTCGCGGGGATGAACGGGGGTATGTTGGCTCACCCCTGCGGTAAACCGGTGTGGCCCTGGCCCCGCAGATCGGGCGGGGTCGCCTCTTCTGTCAGCAGGCGGATGGCTTCCTCGACCGAGACTACCGTCTGGGCCTGTGAGCCCAGGCGGCGGATGGCGACCTGACCGGCCTCGGCCTCGTTGCGGCCGACCACGGCGATGACCGGCACCTTGCCGACCGAATGTTCGCGCACCTTGTAGCCAACCTTCTCGTTACGCAGGTCGGACTCGACGCGCAGACCGGCCGCGCGGAATTTAGCGGTGACCTCGCGGGCATAGTCGTCGGCGTCCGAGGTGATGGTGGCCACCACGGCCTGGACCGGCGCGATCCATAGCGGGAAGGCCCCGGCATAGTTCTCGATCATGATGCCGATGAACCGCTCGAACGATCCCAGGATGGCCCGGTGCAGCATGACTGGTCGGTGCTTCTGGCCGTCCTCGCCGATATATTCGGCGTTCAGACGTTCGGGCAGGACATAGTCCAGCTGCAGCGTGCCGCAGGTCCATTCCCGACCGATGGCGTCCTTGACGATGAAGTCCAGCTTGGGTGCGTAGAAGGCCCCGTCACCCTCGGCGATGACCGGTTCGACCCCGGCCAGACGGGCAGCCTCGCCCAGCATGGCCTCGGCCTTGTCCCAGAACTCGTCGGACCCGGCCCGGACCTCGGGGCGGGTGGCCAGGGCGATCTCGTGGGTGTGCATGCCGAGGTCGGCGTGGACGATGCGGGTCAGTTCGATGAACCGGCGCGTCTCCTCGACGATCTGGTCCTCGCGGCAGAAGATGTGGGCGTCGTCCTGGGTGAAGCCGCGCACCCGCATCAGGCCGTGCAGGGCCCCCGATGGCTCATAGCGGTGGCAGGCCCCGAACTCGGCCATGCGCAGCGGCAGTTCACGGTACGACCGCTGGCCCTGGTCGAAGATCTGGACGTGGCCCGGACAGTTCATCGGCTTCAGGCTGAGGGTCTCGCCCTCGACCGTCTCGCACACGAACATATTGGGGCGGTATTTGTCCCAGTGACCGGACTTCTCCCAGAAGGTGCGGTCCAGCACCTGGGGCGTCTTGACCTCGACATAGCCGGCGGCGTCGAGGCGGCGGCGCATATAGTCTTCCAGCACCCGCCACAGCACCCAGCCCTTGGGATGCCAGAACACCATGCCGCGGCCCTCTTCCTGCATGTGGAAGAGCTCCATCTGCCGGCCGATCTTGCGGTGGTCGCGCTTCTCGGCCTCCTCGATGCGCAGCAGATAGGCGTCGAGGTCCTCCTTCGAGGCCCAGGCCGTGGCATAGATGCGCTGCAGCTGGGCATTGCGGTGGTCACCGCGCCAGTAGGCCCCGGCCAGCTTGGTCAGTTTGAAGGCCTTGCCGACGAATTTGGTCGAGGGGAAATGCGGCCCGCGGCACAGGTCTTTCCAGTCGCCCTGGAAATAGACGCTGATGTCCTCGCCCTCGGGCAGGTCGCGGATGATCTCGGCCTTGTAGGATTCGCCGATCGACTCGAAATGTTTGATCGCCTCGTCGCGCGGCCAGACCTCGCGGCGGATCTTCTGATCGCGGTCGACGATCTCGGCCATCTTCTTCTCGATTCTGGCGAAATCGTCGGTCGAGAAGGGCTCGTCGCGGGCGAAGTCGTAATAGAAGCCGTCCTCGATGGCCGGGCCGATCGTGACCTGGGTGCCGGGGAACAGGGCCTGGACCGCCTCGGCCATCACATGGCTGGCGTCATGGCGCAGGGTGTCCAGGGCTTCGGGCGCGTCGCGCATGATGATGCGCAGCGCGCCGGACCCGCCGACCGGGGCGTCGAGGTCCAGCAGTTTGCCGTCCAGCTCGATCAGCGCGGCCTTCTTGGCCAGCGAGGGCGAGATCGAGGTGGCGACATCACGGCCCGTGGCGTCGTCGGGATACTGGCGTACGGCGCCGTCGGGGAATTTCAGGTCAATCATGGGTCAGTCTTCTGCTTCTTGGTGGAGCGAATACCTGATTTCGGCCGGGCCGAAACGGTTTCGCTCGTCGGAACCGGGTCGTAGCCCGATTTTCCGAAGGGATGGCATTTGCACAGGCGTTTGACGGTCAGCCAGCCGCCGCGTGCAGGGCCGTGTTCAATCAGGGCCTGGGCCGCATAGTCCGAACAGGTCGGCATGAAGCGGCACGATTGCCCGATCAGCGGGGACAGCGTCAGCTTGTAGCCCCGATGGGCCGCGCGGACGCCGCGTTCGTAAAGGGTTTTGCCGGGGGCCATGTCGGACTGCTTATCCCCCGTGCGGGGGGATCGGGCAACCGGCTGTCAGGCCGCACCGGCGAGACTAGTTCGGGTGTCCGGGGCCTTTCGGGCCACGGCGATGTGAACCGCCTCCAGCGTGGCCTCGATCGCCACCAGGGTCGAGGCGTGGCGGGCGGGATAGTCGGCCACCTGTTTCAGGGCACGCAGACCCTCAAACCGGCCGGCCGGGCCCTGGCCGCCGGTCTTGAGCATGGCCAGGGTGGCGTCACGGGCATTTTCGATCTCGGCCGCGCTGGCCCCGATCACGGCTTCCCCCAGCACGCCGGCCGCAGCCTGGCCGAGGGCGCAGGCCTTGATGTCCTGGGCGAAGGCGGCGATCCGGCCATCGGCATCCAGCACCACATCGACGACGGCTTTCGAGCCGCACAGCTTCGCCACCCGCTCACCAGTGCCGTCCGGCGCGGGCAGGCGTCCGGCGTGGGGCAGGTTGGCGGCCAGTTTCAGGATACGGGCGCTGTAGAGCTCGTCGATCATGACACCAATATAGGCGATCAGGAGCCCTGGAGCGAGGTCCAGGTGCGGGCCGTCGCCGAGGTCGGCTCGGCAGCGCCGCTGCGACTGTGCAGCCAGGCGATGTTGCGGTCGGCCTGTTCCGGCGGCAGGTCGCGGCGCAGCATCTGCTCGGCCTCGGCGATTTTGTCCTGCAGGCCCAGGGCCATGGCCAGGTTCAGTCGCACCTGAAGACCCGCGCCCGGCTGGGCCACGGCCCGGCGCAGCAGGGTCTCGGCCGCGGCCGGATCGCCGGCGGTCAGCCAGCCGATGGCGACATTGTTGAGGATGTCGGGATTGTCCGGCGACAGGCGCAGACCTTCGTTCCAGGCGAGGCGGGCGTCCTCGGGACGGCGCACCTGCTGATAGGCGGCCCCCAGCAGCGACAGCGGCCGCCAGTCGTCGGGCCGGGCGGCGTGGGCCTGTTCCAGGGCCGCGATGCCGTAGAAGGCCTGACCCCGGGCGATATGGGCCCGGCCCAGCTCCAGCATGGCGTCATAGTTGGCGGGCTGAGCCACCAGGGTTCGGGACGCCGTGTCGGCGGCCTGGTCATAGCGACCCAGTTCGCGCAGGGCCTGGGCGGCTTTCGGCCCGGCCACGGGATCGGCGGGATTGATCTCCATCTCTGCGGTCCAGAACAGGGATCGGGCCAGAGGATCCATCCGCTCATAGGCGGCGCGGACTTCGGCGGAGGCGGGGGTGCGGACCGCCGGAGCGGCCTGGGCCTGGGGTGTGGGCTGGTCACCGGCCCGGACCGGAGTCACGCCGAGAGTCAGCGCCAGAAGGGCGGAGACGGTTGCGACCTTGGCGAGGGTGGGCGACATGGGAGTCATCCGTGGAAATTCCGGGCGGGCCTCAAGACTCGCGCGTTCCCGTCAACCTTTGGTTAATCGGCCCGAAGACAGGCCGGAAAGGCGTCACTGATGTCCGTCCTCCATTCCGATTCACTGCTCGCCGGGTCCGCCGATAGCCTGCCGGTCTACGTCGTCCTGAAGGATGGCGGGCTGGACGGTGTCGGCGAGGCGGCAACCGTGGCCTGGGCGCGGGCCCATGACTTTACCGGCAAGGCCGGGCAACTGCTGATCCTGCCGGGTCCGGACGGCAGTGTCGCCGGGGCCCTGTTCGGGGCCGGAGAGACCTTCGATCCCGGCTCGGCCCGCGGATTGGCAGCGCGCCTGCCGGCCGGGATCTGGAGGCTGGAAAGGATAGAGGGCGCGGACGCGGAGTCGGCGGCCCTGGCCTTCGCCCTCGGCGGCTATCGTTTCGACCGGTACCGGGCCCGGCCCGAAGGCGGTCGGCCGCAGCTGGTCGCGCCGCAGGGGATGGATGTGGCCGCGGCCCTTCGCATCGCCGGTGCCTGTGCGCTGGCGCGGGAGATGGTCGACACCCCGGCCGCCGACATGGGGCCACTGCAGATCGAGACCATCGCCCGCGAGATCGCCGGCGAGAGCGGGGCGACCATCGCCGTGACCGAGGGCGAGGCCCTGCTGGAGGCCAACTATCCGGCCATCCACGCGGTCGGCCGGGCCGCCTCGCCGGCACGGCAGCCGCGAATCATCGAGATTGGCTGGCAGCTGGACCGGACCGAGCTGCCGCTGGTGGCCCTGGTCGGCAAGGGGGTGGTGTTCGACTCCGGTGGTCTCGACATCAAGGGCGCGGCCGGGATGCGCAATATGAAGAAGGACATGGGCGGGGCGGCCCATGCCCTGGCCCTGGGACGGCTGGTGATGCAGTCGGCCCTGCCGGTGCGGCTGGTGGTACTGGTGGCGGCGGTCGAAAATGCCATTTCCGCCGACGCCTTCCGGCCGGGCGACATCCTGAACAGCCGCAAGGGCCTGACCATAGAGATCGGCAATACGGACGCCGAGGGCCGGCTGGTGCTGGCCGATGCCCTGTGCCGGGCCGGGGAGCACCAGCCGACCCTGACGCTGGACTTCGCCACCCTGACCGGGGCGGCGCGAATCGCTCTCGGGCCCGACCTGCCGCCGCTCTACACCGATGATGACGCCTTGGCGGCGGACCTGCTGGAAGCCGGCCGGGCCGTGGCTGACCCGCTGTGGCGGATGCCGCTGTGGCCGGGCTATCGCGCGGCGATCGACAGCGAACTGGCCGATGTCCGCAATGATTCGGCGGCCTGGGCCCAGGCGGGGTCGGTGACCGCCGCCCTGTTCCTGCAGAAATTCGCACCCGGGACCGGGGTCTGGGCCCATATGGACATCTTCGCCTGGAACCCCCGGGCCCGGCCCGGCTGGCCCGAGGGCGGGGCCGCCCAGGCCATGCGCGCCTGCCATGCGATGCTGGTCCGACGTTTTTCGACGGCCCGTTAACGGGGTTTTTCGGTTTTCTGAGTCAAAACAAGGTTCAACTGCACGGACCCCGGTTTGACCGTTTTCGCCGCCACCCTGGACCCCCGCACCACGCTCGCCCGGCCGGATCTGGCCGCGCAGGCGCTGGAAGGACTCGTCCCGGCCGCGGCCTATCGCGCGGTCGAGCCGATGCGCGGCACCCGGCCCATGGCCGATATCCACGCCGCCGCATCGCCCGCGTCGGAACGGATCGACCAGCTGCTGTTCGGCGAACTCTTCGACGTTCTGGAGCGCAAGGGCGGTCGTGTCTGGGGCCAGGCGCGACGGGACGGAACCGTGGGCTGGATGGACGCCGACGCGCTGGCTGTGCCCGGGCCCCTGCCGTCGCGGCGGGTGACCGCGGTGTCGGCGCGCCTGCCGCTGAACGCTCTCGTCGACGACGGTGCGGTCGGGGTGGACGACAGCGCGGCGATCGGTGAATTCGAGTCGGACCCGGTGGCGGTGGCCGAGCGTCTGATCGGCGTGCCCCATGCGCTCGGCGGGCGGTCATCGGCAGAGACGGATTGCTCCGGTCTGGTGCAACAGGCCCTGTTCGCCTGCGGTCAGGCCGGGCCGCGACGCTCGCACGAACAGGCGCAACTGGGTGTCGCCGTGCCGCGATCGCAGGCCCGGCGCGGCGATATCGTGGTCTGGCTGAGCCCGACCGGCGATCACAGCTGGACCGGTCATTCGGCCCTGATGCTGGATAGCGACCGGGTCATTCACGCCAGCGGCGCGCTTGGTGCGGTGGGGATCGAGGCCTTTGACGCTGCCGACGCCCGGTGCCGGGCCGATGGCTTCGCCGCCCCGGTGTTCCGGCGCATCACCCCCTAGACAACAAAAAGGCGGCCCGTGAGGACCGCCTTCCTGAAGCTTGAAACCTGATCGCGATCAGGGCGCGGTGGTTGTCTGCACGGCCGCCGTGTCAGCCACCGTGTCGGTTTCGGCGGCCGCGCCGTCGGCCGGTGCCGCATCGGGCGATTCCACTGCCGGATCAGCCGCGCCGGGGACCGGCGGCTGGCGTGCCGGATCGGGCGCGGGGATGGGGAAGCCGGTCGACCCCTGCGAGCGCAGATAGGCGATCAGATTGACCCGGGTCGGCGTGTCACGCAGGCCGGCGAACGACATCTTGGTCCCGGGGACATAGCGACCCGGGGCGGTGATGAAATGATCCAGGGCGTCCAGCGTCCAGGTCGCGTCGACCGCCGTGTGACCCTTCATCGCGTCGGAATAGGCGAAGCCGGCGTGGCTGGCGACGGGGCGACCGACGACACCGTTCAGATTCGGTCCGATCTGGTTCGCACCGCCGGCGGCGATGTTGTGGCAGGCCTGGCAGCGCGCGAAGGCGGCCTCGCCGGCGGCGAGGTCCGCGGTCGGCAGCAGGGTGCCCCAGTCCGGCGGCAATACCACCTCTTCGGCACCGGCAGCGGCCTGTTCCGGCGCATCGACGAAATAGCCCATTTTTTCAGGGGCTTTGGTCTTGTAGACCATGCTGGCGCCCTGTTGGACCACGAGGATGGCAAACACCGTCCCCAGGCCCGCGCCGAAAATCTTGTTCCACTTCAGATCGCCGCTCATAGCGTCGTCGCATCCCGTTTCTGGGCCCCTCCGGAAGATCGGTCACTGGCCGGTCCTGGGGGCTTATCCTTGCGTGGCCGTCTCTTACACGGTAGCGCGGCCTGCGCAAATGGCCCGAGCCTGTCCGGGCGTCGCAGGGTGAAATCAACGCCATGAACCCTCTGGTCCTGATCCCCGCGCGAATGGCCGCGACGCGGCTGCCAGACAAGCCCCTGGCCGATATCGGCGGGGTGCCGATGATCGTCCGGGCCTGGCGCCAGGCCGTGGCCTCGGGCCTGCCGGTGGCCGTGGCCGCGGGTGATCCCGAGATCGTCGCCGTGATCGAAGCCGCCGGAGGACGGGCCGTGCTGACCGATCCGGAGCTGCCGTCCGGCTCGGACCGGATTCGCGCCGCGCTCGAGGCGATCGATCCGGAAGGCCGCCATGACGCGGTGATCAATCTGCAGGGCGATATGCCGTTCGCCGATCCGGGTCTGGCCACGGCCTGCGCCGCCCTGTTGCACGGTCAGCCGGACTGCGACATTGCGACGCTGATTGCGCCCGAGGCCGAAATCGCCGACCGGTCGAACCCGGATGTGGTCAAGGCCGTGGTCGCCCTGGCCGAGGGGGAACACCACGGCCGGGCCCTGTATTTCACCCGCTCGACCCTGTTCGGGGACGGACCGGTGTGGCGGCATATCGGCCTGTACGGATATCGACGCGAGGCCCTGATGCGATTCTGCGCCGCCCCGCCGTCACCGCTGGAACGGCGCGAGAAGCTGGAACAGCTGCGGGCGCTGGAGATGGGGCTGTCGATCTGGGCTGCCGTGGTTCCCGAGGCTCCGCTGTCGGTCGACAATGCTGACGATCTGGCCGCGGCGCGGGCGTTGGCGGTCTAGGTCTGGACCTCGAAGCCGTCGACCCAGGCCTGCAGCAGGGTCCGGGCGATGGCCACCGGCGGCGGGGCCTTGATGGCGGGGTGGACGCCGGCCAGCACGGCGCGGGCCTCATCCCGGGTCAGCCAGGCCACGGCTTCAAGCTCGGTCTGGTCGGGACGGGCATCGTTCGAATCGACCTCGGCGATCAGGCCGATCATCAGCTGCGACGGAAACGGCCACGGCTGGCTGGAGTGATAGCGCACCGCCGTCACCGTCAGGCCTGCCTCTTCCTCGATCTCGCGGGCGCAGGCCTCCTCGATCGATTCGCCGGGCTCCAGAAAACCCGCCAGGGCTGACATCCGGCCTACGGGCCAGGCCGCCTGACGGCCCAGCAGGCAGACCGGCTCGGTGCCACCCCGGTACACCGGCAGCATGATGGTGACCGGGTCGACGCGCGGGAAATGCTCGACCCCGCAGGCCGGACAGATGCGTTTCCAGCCGCCGCAAGCGTTGTCGGTCTCGATGCCGCAGGCGGCGCAGAAGCCGTGCCGACGACGCCAGTCGAACAGGGATTTGGACACCCCGGCCATGGCGGCGTCCGCTTCGCTGAGCAGGCCGGCGGCCTCGCGCATCTCGACGAAGGCCCCCAGGCCGGCGGCCGGACCGGTGGTCGGGTCGATCGAGCCCTCGAACTCCATGGCGAAGACCGGCGCGTCCTTCCACAGGCCCAGGAACAGTTCGCGGTCGGGCACCAGGTCGCGGGCATGGGGCAGGGACAGCCAGGTCAGGCGTGGCCCCTCGGCATTGTCCTCCAGCAGGGGGCGGCCTTCCCATAGCGCCATGGCCAGGGCGTCGGGCCGTTCGGCCTGTTCGGCCAGCCAGCGGGGGTCATTGCGCAGGTCGCCGGCCCGGTCGAGCGGGTTGCCGGCAAAGGTGTTGGTGGCGGTAAGGGGCATGGCGTGATGTCTAGCCCCATGTTGCTGCGCTGTGGAGACGTCTTGATCTTGCCGCCCTGAACCGCGATATAGGCCTTGGAGATCGCGGGCGAAGGTTTCGCCAATCTGGTCAGGGCCGGAAGGCAGCAGCCACAACGAATTCCCCTTCGGGTCGCGGTCTCCACCTTCCTCTCTTTTTTTGGCGCTATCGCCGACGACGCGGTCGTCGGCTGCTTGAGCGCTGTTTGCGGGCCGGAGATGCGCCGTCCTTCACGGTGCGGGCGCTTGCCCTGCCGCTCCGGCGACACCACCTGAACGTCTTCCCCGGATACGCGCAGGAGACCCCCCATGGCTGAGATCGACACCCCCGTCTGGTTCATCACCGGCTGTTCGACCGGGTTCGGTCGCGAACTGGCGGCGGCGGTGCTGGCCAAGGGCTATCGGGCCGTGGTCACGGCGCGCAACGTCAAGGAGCTGGCCGATGTGGTCGAAGGCTATGAGGCGCAGGCCCTGGCCCTGACCCTCGACGTCACCGACCGCGATCAGGCGGAGGCAGCGGTCAAGGCGGCGCTCGACCGGTTCGGCCATATCGATGTGCTCGTGAACAATGCCGGCATCGGCTATTTCGCCGCCATTGAGGAGAGCGACGAGGCCGAGGTCCGGCGGATGTTCGAGGTCAATGTCTTCGGCCTGTCGCGGATGATCCACTTGGTCCTGCCGGGCATGCGAGCCCGCCACGCGGGCACGATCGTCAACATCTCGTCGATCGGCGGCTTCCGGGCCTTTCCGGCGGTCGGCTACTACAACGGCAGCAAATTCGCGGTGGAGGGTATTTCCGAGGCCCTGTCGCAGGAGGTGGCCCCGCTGGGAATCAAGGTGCTGATCGTGGAACCCTCGGGCTTCCGCACCGACTGGGCCGGCCGTTCGGCCAATGAGACCAAGCATCCCATTGCTGACTATGATGCCACCGCCGGGCGCAACAAGGGCACGATCCGCGGCTATTCCGGGTCCCAGCCCGGCGACCCGAAACGGGCGGTGGCGGCCATCATCAAGGCGGTCGAGGCGAAAAATCCACCGCTGCGCCTGCTGCTGGGCAAGGCCGCCCTGGCCGGGGCGCGCGGTAAGATCGAGATGCTGAAGACGGATTTTGATGCCTGGGCCGAGGTCACCAAGGGGGCCGACTTCCCCGAGGGCGAGGGCTGAATTTCGCCCGCCCGCGGAACCGACAGGGGGTCTGGCCGCTCCGTCTGCTCAAGGATTCAGGAGCGACGGCATGAGTATTCTCGGCAAGATTATCGGCGGCATCTGGGATCGGGCGAAGGGTGGCCCCGGCTACAAGCCAGAAAAGACGACGGCCCCCACGGGCACCGGAACCGTCGCTGCCCCCTCGGCACCACCCCCGCCGGTTGACGCCGGCATGGCCACGTCGCCCCAGCCGCATGTGGCCCAGACCGTCGATGTCGACGGGATTCTCGATTTCATGAACCAGCAGCGCGACCAGACGCTGAACTGGCGCACCTCCATCGTCGATCTGATGAAGCTGACCGGCATGGACAGTTCGCTGTCAGAGCGGAAAGAGCTGGCGCAGGAGCTGGGCTATACCGGCGATATGTCCGACAGCGCGACGATGAACATCTGGCTGCACAAACAGGTCATTCAGAAAATCCGCGACAACGGCGGCCAGATTCGCGATCTGACCGACTGATCCCCCGTCATCGCTGCGGGAGGGGGTGCGCGAGCGCCGTCTCTCGCTGTATGACCTTGGCATGACCGACGTCGACGCGAATCCCGATGGCCCTCCGTGGGAGGAGGACGCTCCCGAGCGGGACGACAATACCAACGACATGTTCGGAGCCCCCGTTGCTGAAACCGGGGCTGCGCCGGAGCCTGAGGCCGCGCCTGCCGCCCCCGTAGTCGCGCCCGTGTCTGATGACGGTCTGGCCGCCCACGTCGATGACGGCGAAGCCTATACGGTGCTGGCGCGGAAATACCGCCCGCGCACCTTTGAGGACCTGATCGGCCAGGAGGCGATGGTTCGCACCCTGACCAATGCCTTCGCCAGCGGCCGGATCGCCCATGCCTTCATGCTGACCGGGGTCCGCGGGGTCGGCAAGACGACCACCGCCCGCCTGCTGGCCCGGGCCCTGAACAACCAGAGCGACACCATCGACCGTCCGTCGCTGGCCCTGACCGCCAACGGGCGGCACGACGCGGCCATCATGGCCGGGCAGCATATGGATGTGATGGAGCTGGATGCCGCCTCCCACACAGGCGTCAACGACATCCGCGACATCCTTGAAAGCGTGCGCTACGGCCCGGTCGAGGCCCGTTACAAGGTCTATGTGCTCGACGAAGTGCACATGCTGTCGAACCAGGCCTTCAACGCCCTGCTGAAGACGCTGGAAGAACCGCCGCCCCACGCCAAATTCATCTTCGCCACCACCGAGATCCGCAAGGTGCCGGTGACCATCCTCAGCCGCTGCCAGCGCTTCGACCTGCGCCGGGTCGAGCCCGAGGTCCTGGTCGGCCATCTGGAGCGGATTTCCGGGCGCGAGGGCATGACCATCGAGTCCGACGCCCTGGCCCTGATCGCCCGCGCCGCCGAGGGCTCCGTGCGCGATGGTCTCAGCCTGCTGGATCAGGCCCTGGTGCAGGGCGAACGCGGCGAGACGGTGAAGACCGAGACCGTGCGCGACATGCTCGGCCTGGCCGACCGCAGCCAGACCATCGCCCTGTTCGAAAGCATCATGGCCGGCCGCACGCCCGAGGCGCTGGAGAATTTCCGCACCCTGTACGGCTATGGCGCCGATCCGGTGCAGGTGACCAATGACCTGCTGGAACACTGCCACGCCGCCTCGGTGGCCAAGATGCTGGGCCCCAACGCCACCCGCCTGCCCAATGATCAGGCCCAGAAGCTGGCGGCCATGGGCGCGGCCCTGTCAGCCGGGACCCTGTCCCGGGTGTGGCAGATGCTGCTGAAGGCGCTGGACGAGGTGCGGCGCGCGCCCAGCCCGGCCGATGCGGTCGAAATGGCCATCGTGCGCCTCGCCTATGCCGCCGACCTGCCCGGGCCCGAGGAAGCGCTGAAGGCGCTGCGCGACGGCGATCCCACGGCCGGCGGCGGCGGGGCCGGTCCCCGGGGCGGCGGCGGCGGCGGCGGCGGCGGGGCCTCGGTCCAGCTGGCCGTGCGTCAGGCCGTGGCCCCGGCCCTGCCGGACCCCCAGACCTTCGAGGCCACGGTCGCCCTGATCGGCGAAAAGCGCGAGATCAGCCTGCAGATGGACGTGCAGCGCTACGTCAAGCCGGTCGCCTTCAAACCGGGCGCCATCACCTATGAGAGCGCGCCCGGCGCCCCGTTCGATCTGGCCCGCCGTCTGGCCAGCCGTCTGAAGGAATGGACCGGCCGCACCTGGCTGATCGCCGCCAACGGTCAGGGTGGAGGCGAGACCCTGATCGAGGGCGAGAAGCGCGGCCGGGCCGAGGAACGCGCCGCGGTCGAGGCCGACCCCTTCGTTATGGCCGTGCTGGAGACCTTCCCCGGGTCAGTGCTCGGCGAAATCCGCACCCTGGCCCCGTCCGTCGAAATGCCCGCCATCCCCGATGAGGGGGAGACGGACGAGGACTGAGGGGGCCGAAGGCGGGACTATCCCGTCCCGGCTCGCCCCCCGGCTTTCGCCGGAGGTCGGCCGGGATGACAAGAGCCCGTCCCTACAGGATCTGCGCCGCCTCTTCGAAGTCCAGACGCGGCGAGCGGGGGAACAGGTTCTCGTCGGTGCCATAGCCGAGGTTGAGCACGAAATTCGGCTCGATCTGCGTGTCGGCGAAGAATTCCGCCTTCACCCCGGCGGCGTCAAAGCCGGACATCGGCCCCACGTCCAGACCCAGGGCCCGTGCCGCCAGCATGAAATAGCCGCCCTGCAGCGAGCCGTTGCGGAAGGCGCTCTCCTGCGCGGCGGCCGGATCGGCGAACCAGTCCTTCGCCCCCGGCGCATGCGGAAACAGCCGCGGCAGGGTCTCGGCGAAGCCCAGGTCGTGGCCGATGATGACGATCACCGGGGCCTGGGCGCTCTTGGCGCGATTGCCCTCGGACAGCAGCGGCAGCATCCGGGCCCGCGCTTCCGGCGAGGTCAGGAACACGAACCGCGCCGGGGTCGTGTTGACCGCCGTCGGGCCGAATTTGGTCAGGTCATACAGCCGGCGCAGCAGGGCCTCGGGCACGGGCCGGTCGCTCCAGCCGTTGCGGGTGCGGGCCTCGGTGAACAGCTGGGCCAGGGCCGGCTCGGCCAGCGGCTGGTCACGAACGGTCTGGGAATCGAATGCCATGGGAGAACCTCCGGATGTAACTGCAACAGTGCTGGATGCTAAATAGGCCGCCACTCCGCTCACGGAAAGGGGCACCGGAACAAATACTGTTGCTGATCGCGCCGCGCCCGCGCGATCGCCGCGCCGTCCCCCCTGTTACAACCGCCCCGAAATGCCTACCTTCCGGTCATGACCGATCTCAACGCCCTGATGCAGCAGGCCCAGGCGATGCAGCAAAAGCTGCAGGACGCCCAGGCCAAAATGACCGAAACCACCGCCAGCGGCACCAGCGGCGGGGGTCTGGTGACCGTCGCCCTGAGGGGGCCGGGCGACATCACCGCGGTGACCATCGACGACAGTCTGATGGTCGCCGGCGAGGGCGAGATCCTGGCCGATCTGGTCATGGCCGCCCACGCCGACGCCAAACGCAAGTTGGACGAGGTCAACAGCGCCCTGATGCGCGAGGCCGCCGGGCCGATGGCCGGGATGAACATCCCCGGCATGCCGAAACTGTTCTGACTTGGCCGCCTCGGCCGGGCCGGAAATCGAACGGCTGATCAGCCTGCTGGCCAAGCTGCCGGGCCTGGGTCCACGCTCGGCCCGCCGCGCCGCCCTGGCCCTGCTGAAGCGGCGTGAACAGCTGCTGGTGCCCCTGGCCGCCGCCCTGCAGGAGACCGCCGACAAGGTCGCCTCGTGCAGCGTCTGCGGCGCGCCCGACACCCGCGACCCCTGTTCCATCTGTTCCAACCCCGGCCGCGACAACGCCCTGATCTGCGTGGTCGAGGAGGCCGGGGCCCTGTGGGCCATGGAACGGTCCGGTGCCTTTCGCGGCAAATACCATGTGCTGGGCGGCCTGCTGTCGGCGCTGGACGGCGTCGGCCCCGAGGCCCTGCGCATCGCCGAGCTGACCGGCCGGGTGCGCGGCGGCGCGGTGCGCGAGGTGGTGCTGGCCCTGCCGGCCACCGTCGACGGCCAGACCACCGCCCACTATATCGCCGAGCGGCTGACCGGGACCGGCAATGCTGTGGCGGTCACCTCGCTGGCCCGGGGCGTCCCCGTCGGCGGCGACCTCGACTGGCTGGACGACGGCACCATCGTCCAGGCCATGCGCGCGCGACGCCCGGCCTAGGGTTTCACCCGACTGCCGACCCGGGCATGCCGGTGGTGGTGCGGAATGCGGACTCGCAGAACGTCTGCTTTGGGGGGACAGCGGACCTACGCATAGGTGCGGCAAGCGATTGCGACTGACTTCTAGATTACTCAGCCGTGAGCTTGTCGGCTAAAGCACAGGCTGCGGGCAACGTGGGTGCT